>Ga0065711_1027861_pt1 | contig 45431 bp, 27 predicted proteins | sample Hoacrofraction12_FD_59098 | JGI IMG/M metagenome (GOLD analysis project Ga0065711, IMG submission 59098) | Hoatzin crop microbial communities from Cojedes, Venezuela - Epithelial fraction 12 v2 (version 2) | ecosystem: Host-associated > Birds > Digestive system > Esophagus > Crop | place... | reverse complement strand
GGAGAGGCTGAGGGAGCTGGGCTTGTTCAGCCTGAAGAAGAGAAGGCTGCGAGGAGACCTGATAAATGCTTATCAATATCTGAAGGGTGGGTGTCAGGAGGATGGGGCCAAGTTCTTTTCAGTGGTGCCTAGTGACAGGACAAGGGGCAATGGGCACAAACTGAAGCACAGGAAGTTCCGTCTGAACATGAAGAACTTCTTGACTCTGAGGATGACGGAGCCCTGGCACAGGCTGCCCAGGGAGGTTGTGAAGTCTCCTTCTCTGGAGATATTCAAGACCTGCCTGGACATGGTCCTGTGCAGCCTGCTCTAGGTGACCCTGCTTTGGCAGGGGGGTTGGACTAGATGACCCACAGAGGTCCTTTCCAACCCCTACCATTCTGTGATTCTGTGACTCTGTAATGAACTAGGTAAGCCTCTTTTTTTAAGCTTTTGTCATCTCCTCCCCAGTATTCTTCACTGAAGACGTCTTGGATGAATAAACAGTAAGTTGGAAATATTTCACTTGATGGTATTTATGCATCCTGAGCTCCTAGTACAGAATCTGACCAATGAATCATTACCAAACCATATCGGGTAAGTGACAACGCTAAAAAGACAACTGCCTTTATTGATCCTACTGCTCTTCCTCTCCAGACTAAAAGAACAAAAATGATTTAAGTGAAGTTTGCTAACAGATTAATATCCTTTAAGCAGCTGTTATAACCTCATGTAGACAAAGAAAAACATATTGGAAAAGACGTAATGTGGTCATGATCAACTGGGCAACAGATTTACACTTGTGGATGTTCAGGACCAGGCGCTTCCCAATTTAACATAGCTCTCATAATTTCACAGAGAAGAGAACATCAGAGTGAGAAATATCAATTTGGTGAAAAAAATTTATTTTATAGTGAGAAAACCCCTTTTATGTCAGCTAAGCTGACAATCATGGCAGTCAGAGATGCAGGACCAAACACTACATTCCCCTGAAAATTTGCACAAGACGTCAATACTGTCAGCCTTTATATCTCCACTTTAGAGCGTAAATAATACCAGCTTTTAAATGCAACTGGACTATTCAAATTCTAATTTCTGTTCACACATTTGGAAACTAGACCAACAATTAAGGCTGTTTTCCAAAGATTACCTAAGTCAGTGGAGATTCCTATTGGTCATCTGAAGAAAAAATTATCCCATGTTATGAGTCAGACCTCATTAAGAATGAACACAATTTGACTGTACTTTTGAATCACATTCTCTTTCCCTAAATTAGGATATGTCAACAAGAAATTATTGAAAAAAAAGGTAATGCACTTTCAGATAGTTTATTTACAACATGTCCTTCAACTAGCTTTGCTTATAAGGATTAATTACCAACTCATTTTGAGGATGAAAAGCTTGGTAAAAGATATTATTAATTGCTACAGATAAAATTTTATTGTCTCTTATTCATATGATATAACATGTCTAATTTCAGTTCTTAGAATAAGAAAAAAATGTTATTTATACTGTGATAGATACCTGCTATCTGTAATTGAGGTTATATTCTAAAATATGCTTAATATAGGGCATACCTCCTTGCTTTAATTTGAGAGCAAGGCTTGCACTGATTTCAGCAGTGTAGGTTGAAGTCTTAGATGGAAATGGCCTTCCGGTGTGAAATTTCAAATTATGTTAGGTTTCAGGCTTTTTGAATTATCTGTGCAGTTTTTGCTTGATGTCTTTTTATACATTTTTAAAGGGAAGTCTTTGAAATGCGTACATGGCTGAAATCTTTGTATCTGTCAGCTTTTCTTTTGTCATCTGTTACCTTTTAGATCAGTTAGGCTTTTTTTTTTAACGAGTCTTCCAATTTTAGCAGAACCAAATAAAAGGGGAGTAAAATAAACCCCACAGACCATGCACCAACTACCACCAAGTTTTGCATTTCATCCCACCTTCTTTGTTTCCTCATTTATGTATATGGAAACACATATGTTTTAGCTTTTAAAAATTCAACAATTACGTGGACCACCCTATCTTATGGACTACCAATACTTTGTATTTTATACATGATTACCTTCCCTTTAGAAATGTTGACAGAAATGGAACACAAATCTTTCTTATGCAATGGACAGATGATACTGAAATCACATAGTGATTATAAGATGAAAGAAAACTATCACTGAGCGTACCTTGGTAGTGGGTTAGATACTTCCCATCAACAAGAAGACATAATTTTGTTGATACTTGTTAGCATTTGTATCTTGGAGGCTGCCAAAGAACTCACTTACAAATGCAGTTTTGACTCCCACTTGTAATATTAATCTTTCATTATGCTCTTTGAGAAACTTCCTTTCTCATCACAATTGACTGCTCTGCCAGATGCAGAGAAATACTTCGTCTGGGAAGAGTTTTATGATTAAGAGATGTGGGCAGGTTTAAAATCCTAAAGGGACTGATTGTTTTGCAGTGTGTGGGTTATTGATCTGTGGAAATACTAAAATACAAAACCTTTGGACTAAGCAGTTAAGCTAGGAACTGTTTGGCTAAACTTTAAATTGTTATTCCGTGATACTGGAAATGTTTGGGAAAAAAAAAACAACCCTTCCATGAGGAACACCAAAATCAGAGTTCTTTTCATTCAGAAACAGGAGAAAAAACCCTCAGAAATGTTAAGATAACCTGTAAATAAATATGGTAACATTTGTTTTTTGGAGGAAAAAAACCTCTAAAAAGTCCACGGTTCCTTTATGTTGTCAATATACTTTGTTGAAAACAATGTTCCAGTTCAAGTTTGTCAAGAGATTTTTAAGATTGTATTACAGTATGAAAGTTGAAACAAAATTCTTTAAGCTTATGTGTATATGGTGTTCAATAAACACAGCAGCTATAGAGAGAGAATAGGTATTCTTTTGACCAATTCATATAGATATGTATTTCTATATAACAATATAATACATATATATACATATATACATAATATACAAATGTATATATATATAAATAAATATACAAATATATAAACATATGTAAATACAAAAGTATTGTTTTAACCTATTTATATTTTCTTTATAAATACGTTAACAAATTTTATATAATTCATCAAAATAATACATTTGTACTTATTCATATACATAGCATGTAAATTATATTATTATATAGAAAAAAACATATGAATTGATTAAAAGAATACCTATTTTTTATATATATGTCCCATACTATTGCCTTATTTTTGGACCTTATCCAACACAATAAGCTTTTTTTTCAAATGTTGTCTTCTTGGTTTTTCAGCTCAGCCCTTTAATGGATATAAATTTGGTATTAATAGCTTACAAATGATTAATGGATAACATTTCAAGTTATAAATACCAGAGGCAATTAAAAAAGCCATGATAGATTGTCTTTTTCACAAATCAAATAACTTCTGCTTTATGCACTATGCATTAGCAATTAAAAAGTTGGGAAATACATTGGGAAAAATTGCTATAAACTCATACATATCAGGAAAAAAGCATCTGAAAGAACACAATTGACCATGCAAAGACTATTTGAATGGATTTTAAAACACACAGAGGATTCCATAAAGAAGAATTAAGAAATCTAATTTGATTATATGAACCTTACAATTAAGTCAATAAGCAAAATGGAAGGCTGTTAGGGAAAATCTTGACTCTGAAATTGTGAAGTGTTTGGATTCTCTTTGGACACCCTGAAGGAAGCAGTGAAGGGCACTGTGCAAGGAATCAAATCACTCTTCCAGTTATAAGAAATTCTTGGCCATCTTACTGTAAGCCCAGGCCTGCCTGGTAGAGTCATGGCCAATTTCTTTAGTGTAAAAGCAAGTCCGAGCAAGGCTCATAAAACTCTGACATGTTATGGAAGCTCTCAAAGTTAAAAGAAGGATTTAAGCAAATAAGCAATGTGTGCGTTTCCATACTCATGAATTTGCTCAATACTGTACCAGTCAGTATTCCATATGACTGGTACGTGGGTAAAGGGACAGTAAATCACACACAGTTTCCCAAATACTTTTATATGGCAAGGAAGTTTGATAGTGGTCAGATTTTTTTTCAGAAGCGTTGCTATTGTCCCTTGGGCCATGCACAGATAGTAAGGGAGTCACCTATATGATTGCTAGCTGCGTTGCACTGCCCTAATAGGAGCACGTGCTCCCATGGGCAGGCAAGTGGAACGTGTTTTGGGCTCTGAACCTGAAAAAATGCCCAGTCATCCCTTCGGTGAGATTTGTAATTTGTCTAATGGAAAGTACCTGAAAAGTGCTGGAAGGGTCAGAGACAGCAGCAGCAGGTGGCTTTTGGGAAGGGATTTATACGGCAAATGCAAATGAGTGCAGGTCAGTCTATTTAAAGGCAAGAATTTTCTTTCCTTTCTGAGGTGCTGTAGCTAGCGCCAGGAAGCTAAGGTACCTCGCCTTCCCAAACTGCCCCCTCATTAAGGGGCTTCATTACCTTGTTCAGAGGTTGTCTTAGCACTCCATGGGGACCTCTAATGAAAACCAGCAGCATCAGCTGTGCTGAAAACACCATCTGTCATGCTAAGCCACAGCTTCTTGGCAGGGCTCGAAGGAAGAGAGTGACACTCTGGTCATCCAGGTGAGGACAGATGTACCAGCCCCAGCCTGCCGTGTCCCTTGGGGTCCTTCCACAGCAAACCAAGACGCTTGGGGGCTGTGATAGGGTAGACCCCGCTGTGGTCCAAGTGTGGCCACGGTGGGCACTCTGTTGAGGAGGCAAATCAAGCTTTTGAGACGCCTGGCCTAAATGGACGCAGTATTTCTGACCTGCTGGGTCTCACCCTCACCTGGGACACCTGCTCAAGCAGAGATGGCTTGCAGATTCTGGGTTTATCCAACACTTCTCACAGCGGGACCCTAGAGCTCTGTGACTCCTCATAAAGAGATGCTATGTTCCTTTCAATCCTTTAGGGTTTTAGATGTGTTTTGTTGCTCTGCTTTCAAAAATGCAGCAACCTGCCACTTCTATGGTGGATTGTACAGCTAAAAAGTCTTCCTAGTGTTAAACGAATGATCTTCTTCAAAGCTGTTTCCTTGTCTTTTGATGAACGCTCTCACAAGAATAGATAAATATTGTACTATTTTATTTTCTTGACACGATCTTTGTTACATGAATGAGGCAGTAACTTTTAATGTCTTGTTCCTCCTGTGAATTATAGAAATCTGCTGTTAAGTTTCTGACCTTTCCAGTGGGCTGTTCCAGTCTATTTTATCAGCTTCACTTAATTTATGAAGAAGGGACAGGCATGTTCAAGTGCTAACAGTTTCAAGTACTTACTCTTTTGTGCTTATAGGATGATGTTTCACAAGTGATACCAAGCATTAACACCCTGATGCTTTAGCAGATGAGAAAACAGAAGATCAGGCAAGTAGAAACGTCAACAGTACCCATCACATACCTATTGTAGGTTTGTTATGGAGCTGAGACAGGTAATCCTGCATTTCTTCCTGGATGTAACACGAAGATACACAAATGTCTTCTCGCAGAAATACAACCAGTGGCTGCATTATACTTGAGCATCTATAAATAGTAACAGCAACACAATAAATAATGAATAACATAAATTTAAGACCTAGTCCTTTGACTCCCTTACCCCAACCAAATAGTGGCATTACTTACTTAAAGAAGTAACTTCAAAAATGACTAGTGTCTTTCTCCAGGATCAGCTCACCAATAAAAATACTTTTATTAATGCACAGATATATCTGGGCTGCCATACTGGCCAAAGTTTTTACCCAGACATCATCTTTTATAAAGGAATCTATGTATGTAGATATATACGTATGTATTATTTATCTATTCATAACAGAAAGCCTTAGTATAATGGTACAAGGAAACCTAAACAAACATGCCTGAATCTAAACAAGAAAAAAGCGTGATGGATTTAGACAAGAACTTTTTAGTGGGCTATTCATTACGTTTGTATGTGTCCTGTTTGCATATTATTTGTTTATATACATTTCCAAATTGAAGAGACCAGTCCAAGAAACAAAAGCTGCTTGTGCCTTTAGCTGTTTCCTTCTCTAGCTTGATTCCAAAATTAATGTTAAGTTTTGCAAGAGACAAAATCATGGTAGAACTCTGACAAAGACAGTATATACAGAGACATTGCTCCGAATACAACTAAAGGATTTGTTTCAATGATACTTACTGCTTTATCTAATGCATGCTCTTATATGATTGCTGCAACTGTAGTTTCTGTGCCTTTTTATTTGTTCTGTCAAAATACTCATGGCCATGAAATTTGTTTACTGCAGTGTAATAGGCAAGGAGTTAAGAACATCTAGGCAAATCCAACTGCAGATCTGCATGGAATGGAAATTTCAAAAATGTCCCCTTCTCAAATTCTGGTGCAGTTTATAGATGGCCATGCAACACCAACATTATCTTATCATTTTAGGCAGCTAACCACAAACATAAATAAAGAATTATAACAGAAGACATTCAGGAGAATAGTCACAAGATCGAACTTTTGAACAATCCATAGATTTGCAGCATTTGCAAAAAACATTGACTGCATAATTTGGATTAATGGACATTGCTGTAGATGATGAATATTTCGCAAACATAGAGAAGGAGGGCTTAATTTTGTGTAGGTTGTTCAGCTCTAAACCTGAATCACAATTTGAGATAAAATACACTGTATGGTGATCCTCAGGTGTGAGTCTCTTGGTTCATATGTTAACATACACTGTCAAAGCTCTTCTCTAACACTAAAAAGACTTTTCTGCCTATTGTCCTATTGACTGTCATTCGGACAGGGACCAATGTTAACAATTCAAGTGCTATTAAATTAATCAATTAATTAAAGTGCTCTTACCCTTCTGCTTGAAATAGTTCAGTTTGTCATTAAACAAAAGTCCAGTTCACGTTGAATATAAAAGATGAGGTTTTGAAATTAGGGGTGGTTCATATTCCTAAACACTAGAGTAAATAGTGAGGAAACTAACAGAAAACACTGTCTGTGGTTTCTTATCCTCCTCAGTAAATGTTTGATAAAAGCTTGCACAGAGAAGTCCATCTAACTCCTAATACAAACTGCAGCACAGAAAAGTGAGCTCATCATTTTTAGTGCTAATTGTAGAGCTTAGCACTGGCAATCAACCACTCACCCAAAAACAGCTTCTGTGCTGCCTATTTATTTTTAGCCACTGCACAATTAACACTCCATTAAATATTACACCTACAGTGCCTTTTCCTTTCAATCTGTGGCTGGTTTTTCCAATCTCCCTGCACGTTAAACAAGTGTGCCCTGGAATTTCTTTTCATCTTTTTTTTTTTTCTTAATGATTTAAAGTTTTCGATAACAGTTACTGACAACAGTATGAAGCTAAAGACTACATTTTATTTTCAAAATATGCATGAAAGGAATTTTCCAGCATGCATAATTACACAGCCAGTGTGTTAGAAAAGGACAAGCATACAATGGTATTTTGCCTGGTGTGTTTTCCCAGACTCCAGCTGTCTATGGATTATGGATTTCTTGAGCTAGAATCTGTATTTGTGTATCCTTTTGGGACTTTTCTTCAATAAAATACATGTCATATTTTTTGGCACTAATTCTCAGTTTTCCACAGAAAATCTGCAGCATTAGCAGCCTTCCCCTATGCTGCTATGTTTGTGTGGCTCTTCTGCAGCTAATCCTGTAGAGGTGGGAGTGTAGGTTTTTGGACATAACTACCCTATTTACAGCTCAAGTACTTTATTTAGATAATCGACCACATACCCCACTTTCTCAGTCACCTTTCATCCTTATTCCTGGACACTGTCACTGGAAGCATGATTTTTTGTAATTTTTAAGCTGTCAAACTTGTGACTTCGGTTGAGTTGCCTCGGCACCTCCGCTCCCCCTTTCTCTGGGGATGTTCCTGCTGGGGACCCTGTGTAGGGCAGATAAGGCTTTCTCTTTTCTTGTGGAAAAGGCCACTGTAGCATGTCCAGAGCAGCCTTGTGTTGGTTCTGAACCTACTCTGCTTGGACGGAGAGGGTCCCAGGACCCAGGCACAATTAGACCTGGGGTCCTCTTCCTAAAACTGTCAAGAGATCCGAATCAGCAGTGATCTCCCATGTCTCTGACAGCCTGAGCCTTGCACAAATGGACTGGAGCAGACTTGCTTCGAGATGGCCAACATAGGAAACTAACTCCTATCGGCCTGATTTAATAAGAGTTTAGATAAGATACTGTTTGATATACTCAGATCAATCTACGGCACTGCCTCTAGTCGAGAGTGTCTGACAGATTTGAACCAGCTGCAGACAGGTTAATAATTTGCCCCATGAGTGACTTCTCAGCCTTCTCATGCAGACCTGGCCCTTCTGAACATAACAGGTCTTGTTACAAACACCTAGAAAAGAGCACTTGGACAGGAGGGAATTCAGCCAAGACAAGCAAGTGGTAGAGTTACGGGGAGCACGCCCTTCGCTGAAACATCCTGAATTCAGGACTGAACTTGTGTCCTCTGCAATGTGTGTGCTGTCCTGCTTGCCCTTGGAGCTGGGCAGGTGTAAACAGGCTCTGATCTGGAAACTGTGCAAGCTGTCCTTAGTGCAGTGCTGGACCTGGTTAATGAACCCGCCTGTGGCTATCAGACTGGATGTGGATGTGGATATGTTTGGCTGGCAGGGCACTGAAGCCCAAGTAGACACACCTTCAGTAAAGCCCATCTGGAGGGTAAACCATATTGGCCGTTTATTTAAAGGTTGTTGAACTGAGCTCTGCGTCCACAGTGTCAGCTGCTAATATTATTTCCCCAGTATATGGCTTTAGGAAAGATCTTTATGGGCAAATTTACTGCACACACGCTTTAATTCCTTGTAAACCAAAAGCAAACAGTTTAATCCCTGCTGGCATTACTTGTGCTTTGTTTGTCAGAGGGAAACAGAGAGGCGTAATTAACTGTCATGTTCTGCACGGACAACTGGCTCACGGAGAAAATAAATAAATTAGGGAGAAAGTGAAACTTAAGACCTGGTGGTGCCCCCATAAAACATCCCAGAATGCAGCTTTTATTTTTAATTTGAATGATGGGTTATATTCACAAAGGCCTCCCAGTAGGGTCTCAAAAGAGAGGGGTCTTTCATTCCTGTCACCAACTCTCTCTCCTTCCTTGCTTAAGTAACCTCAGTTTGAACCTTACATATGACATTTGAATCTGCTTACAAATCACGATAATGAAACAAGGGAAACAAATCACACCTCTTCCATAAGTTTGCTAGAGATTTTTTACTTAAATATCAAAATCTCCTATTTTCTATGCACCAGATGGCAATGTCTTCAACTTCCAGTCTTAAAATGACAGAGCATTGTGCTGTTACATGCTCCCCTGATTTTAACCCCAAACAGTCAGATTTTTGTTCAGATAATCAGAAAAGGATGTTTCAGTAGAGAAACAGGCAGATGATTGCCACTGCATCTCTAAAGCTGGAGACTGTTTCGACATATGCTGCAGCCTGTCTGGACTGCCGCTGGGAGAGGTGGCCAAATTCTCAGTTCACTGCAGAGGGGAGTTCTTGTCTCTGCACCAGGCAACTATACATAAAGACAATAAATTTTTACTGTACTTATGTAAAAATGTGGAATGATTTATCATCTTTCAGGATCAGACATGTATTCAGGTCTAATTATCAATTGTACAAATGAGTATTAAGAAGCTGTCATGAATTTGGTTGTCTGTCAGACCAAAGAAAAGAAAAGGTGTAGGAACAAGAGAAAAAGAAACTTTCATATTTCTGTACTTAATTCAGTGCATTATGAACACCACAGCAGGTTCCCTCTAGAGCAAGGTATGACTCACCTCTCTTGCCCACACCTATTGCCTCTCCCCTGCGTGACATTAAATAAGGGTCTGCAAAAGTGCCTAGCTGCTAACAGAAATTCAATTAATCATACAGAAGATGAGTGAAAAGAAATATCAATCTTTTTAAGCTTTTGTGTTTCTTCCTCCAGCCCCTACCACCTCTCTTTCTGACTCTTAATTTGGATAGGTTTGCATTCTGGTAACTTTCAAAGAAGATGAATTGAATTAGGTGCCCCCATCTGACTGGCATTCACGATGCCAGTTTGAAAACTGCCATGAAAGACTTTGAAGAAATGAGAACGTCTGATTGATTTCTTTTGTACTACCTTTTCCTCATGCTCCAGTGGAAGAGTTTATCCTCCTGGCTTCTGGATTGTCTTTCACCATCTCATGCTACTCTCTCTTCTGTTCTGGGCTTCTGACCATAATTTTTAAATTTCTGGTTTGCTTTGTGTATATCAGTCTGCATCATATAACTATCTATGACTGTTTACTACTATGTTATGCAACTTGTTCTGTTATCACCCCTGCTGTTCAACATTGACACCTTATTTTCAGATGCCAATTTTTATCTTCCAGGTATGGGAGCTTGTCATATGTTGTTTTTTAGATAGAGCTCTCTCTTTGGTAGCAGATGCAAGGTCTACTGCCTGTCATGCAGACTAAATGGAAGTTAGAGGCAGCTCTCTGTAGAGGCAAGTGGAGACCTGAGTCTGATCTCCGAGGCCACCAATGGAATACTGCAAATAGTGAACATTTGATGGACATTGGGTAGAAGATGGTAAGAACAGGACACTCCAGAAAAAACTCAGAGCAAACTACTTGATGAGAAGAAATGATAGATGTGCTTGTATAATTAGGAGATGAGAGATGTGTTGTTTGAAGCCCTATCACTAAAATAATTTTAGAGTCCTTGATGAAGAAGACAAATAGCCTGGAGAAACTCTAATAGAGCAAATGGGAAAGCTGACAAGGTCTACAGAACATCTCGGAGGGGGCATATTTAGATGTATTTACTCCATAAAACATGTCCAAGAAAGGGGAAATCCTGTTTAACTTATGTGTGTATAAAGTTTTAGTCATATCAAAACTAAAGTTTGATGGTAATGTGCTCGGGTGGGAAGAGCACTTAATTCCCTGTCCCTTTATCCAAGTCACCAGTTAGTGAGTGCAGCGAGGCTGAGGGGAACTACAGTCAGTAAACAGGAGAACCATTGGTATCTCCTCTCCTTCACACTCTGTCCAGTTCTCTGATGAAGATACACACACATGCGTACACCTCCCCATCCACTCCACACCTTCTTTTGCCATCACAGATCTCTAAAACGTCTTCTCTCCCATTCAGAAGAAATAGCTGCTTCCTGTGGAGGAATACACACATGAAATAAATTACAACAAAATTATGACTTCAGGAGTCATTAGAATCTTCAAAAGACATCTCAATTACTTCTTTAGCAAAGAAAGCAAAGGGAATAGTGTCAACAAAATAAGTGAATTAAAATGAGGAAATGAAAGAGAAACTGGGCTAGGGGAGTCCCTGTGGTCTTTCTTTACCTGTTTGTTATTAGTTCTTAACAACCGTATTTGAATAATTTCTGTCTATTTTAATTCTTCATCAATATTCCATTAGGATGCAAGAAACCATCCATTTAGGCATGAAAACTATGTTTCATTTCATTTCATTCTTTAGCACATTTGGAAGAGATTTATCATGATTAATCTCAAGAGGAAGAAAATGAGTTAGATATACCTTTGGTGTAAATCAGCTTTGCCACTGATGAACTCCACAGTTTTGTCTGGCTAATTAGAAAGGTAAGTTTGGCACAACGTGAATCCCCCTCTTTAAAACCTGTGTTTAAAAAACCCGTTCCTTTTCAGGACTGAAAATTGAAGCATATGCTCAGCTTTCCGAACTCAACTGTTGAAACATTTGCTTCAGCACTGCTCAGAAGCATGACAGATTTAGGCATGCTGAAGTGCCTTTCAGTGTCTAATTTTTTAATGTTACAGTGGCCATCATTCCACCTTCCACCCACATAAGTTTGTTATAGCCTGAAGGTCTGACTCTTTCTACCTAGAAAGGTTTTTTAATCAGACTTTCTGCAGTTTCTAAGGACATAGTTTGACAAGCATTGCTTGCACCAGAAACACCAGTTCACGCAGACACAGCCTACACCCTTCCACTACCCCCATCCCAAGACACCAGTTGCAGCTCAATGAGGTTCCCTGAATGCATCCATCTTGACAGGGATGCTGGCTCTTTGAGCCCAGCTTCGCTGCCAGGTAAGCAAAAGCTGTGAACACTCACAGCAAACTCACTGCTGTCTGATCTTCATGAACATGGATTAGTATTTTCATGGCAATGGCTGATCTTAAGTTCGGATTATTTACCTGCAGTCGTGGATTATGCTTGCTTCTCATTTTAAATGAGGTCAAAAATGGTGTGAACCTCACACTTCAGTTGTGACAGATCCTCAGCAGGTGTTGAGACATAGAAGTCCATGAAATTTACACTAACTGGGGTTTAATCTGAATCATCCTTAAGATATAGCACTGACACCTTTCTTGCCTGGCACTTGGGAGGCTAGTGCTCCTCTCCAGACTAAAGGCAATTTTCATTAATTTTATATTATCCTGTAGTGGGATGAAATATAAGTGAACAATATAAGTGAAATATTTTTCCCAGCTTCAATTTCTTCCCCAAAAGGATATTTACTGCAGCAAATAATATGACATACAGCTGGCTTGATCAAAAGAAATCGGTTTTTGATATTAAGGTCACAGGCAAAATTCTTCCTTCCCTGTCTATAACTCACTTTCCAGGGAATTTCCTTCATTTACCCCTTGCCAAATAAAAAACTTTCTATGTTCTTAAAAGGTTTTGTCCTTCTCCTCCTCTTTTCATCCACCTCCCTACTAATTGGAACTGAAACTGAAGAGTAGGCCAGAATGACTGCTTAACAGATTGACCAGTGTCCAAGCTTTATCTGGAACAAAAACACTTATTAACAACTTGATTGTAGTAATTGTGCTTATAATTCCTTTGAACCCGTACCCCATTCCAAAATGCAGAATCCCAATTTTAATTAAAAATTACTTAAACAATGTCTAAATTGGCCAGATAAACTGAATCCCTAATGTGAAGTGTTCTTTGTGGTTAATGAACCATTCCCCTGACAGTAAAAGCTTGGTACAAAATCACTGGTGTTCATAATGTGGTCCAATAATAACACTGTTCATTATTATTGTGATTATTTCTTGCTACAGTGCAGCTCAAGGGGAAAGATGATTCATTAATAAATTCCCATTATTTTTTCTAATTCTGGTAATTATTGCCTTTCTATTTTGTACCAGCATGATGCCTAGATTCAAAGGTTAAGCAACCAGCCCTAAATATCAGATGGGCCTCCTGCACACCTCAGGGTACTGTATCCATGGAAATATAAGAACGACACAGAGTTGTTCTACCAGTATCTGAGGTTTCCTGCATGAAATATGGACAGAGTTTATGATATATTACATGAAAGCTGATGCTAGATCTTTGTAGTGTTCACTCCTGGGAGAATTAGTATTGCAAAAGGCTTGAAAATAAAACAGAGAAATGAGAGCAAAGGGATATGATTTCTGTGGGGATATGCAGCTTTTATTATTGTTGATAAAAATTGAAAGACACTGGGCTAACTCTAAGTGTGATTTTAGCCATACACAAGTATGTATGCAAACAGTAGAAGATGTGATTAAAATAAAAACTTAAATTGCTTGTGGAGTAACTTGACTAGAGTATGAGGACAGACTTCCTGATGTTCAATATACACAGTAGGAGCCAGGATTGCTGTAAAGTTCATTGCATAGAAACCTCCTTTATTGCAGTTTTAATCAAGTTAATTCAAATGGCTTGATTACCAAACTGCCATAAATTCAGGGATCTTTTGATACATAATGTGCTTTAAATAAATGCATACGTAAAGTACCATGTCTTGTTGAGTCTTTACGATGCAGTGACAGGACAGCAGTGTGTGGTTATGGACATTATTTCCAAAAGGATAAACTGGATCTCATCTACTGCAGAAAAGATGGAGCACAGGTAAAAATGGACAAACTGTTTTAGACTAAGGGACCTTCTTGCCTAAGAACCTGTCTTCAACAGCAGCCAACAGTATGTGTCTAGAGTCACACCTCGACAATTTGCTGGCCCTCCTTAAAAGCTATCACTTACATTTTTTAGAGTTTCCAAAATAATATGTGTATCTCCTCCCGAAAAACCTTTATCCTCAATCTAACAATCCCGTTAAACAAGGTTTCTCCCCACTGTTATGAAATATGGAGTGCCCTGGTTAGAAGCTTAGTCTGAACTGTCCAGCCAAAGCATTCATTTGCAAAGCTCTCATACACAAAACATACACAACTGTCTGTATCTACTTTAGTAACTTCCTCATCTCACGGATGTTATGTTGTAAAGATTCTCAGGGGTATAAAGAAATGCCATCTACGGCAGGAAACCTACTGACGGTTGCATGAAAATCGAACATAAAGCTGAGAACAAGTAAAGGGTGGCTGTGTGAGTTCAGCTGTGAAATCACAAAGCAGCTCGGTCCAGGTAACGCCTCTAGCGATTCCTCTCATGCATACCACTGGCTATCACCACATGCTTTATATAAATCAAGATATTGGCAAGAGATAGCTCAAAAAGGAAATAGCTTGTGTTTCAGAAATAATATAGAGCACCAGACTGGCCTGGACTGCAGTGCTGAGCACCTTTTAATTCTTTGGCTTCAGTAAGGAGTGGAGGAAGCACAGCGTTGGCCGGCAGCCACGGCAAGGATTCGGTCTGCAGCAATTTGTGTAAATGTAAGGCTAGATAGGCTGTGACTTGCAACTTTAAGACATTAACCCAGTATGTATGGTTCAGTATATACACTAACTATGGGCCTGAGGCTTAACATTGAAATCCTTAAGATAAATTCTTAAAATTTAAATAAAAAGTAATGAAATATGACAGACACATAAAACTTGCCATGAACATCAAACAGTGAAAAAAATATTGATCTGACATCATTAACATAATAATACAAAGAAGTTTTGGAGCAACGGGATAGCAAAGCTGAAACTGTCTTGTTATGCCTCCTTTAGAAGATTGGCTCTAAACCTGCAAAATCCTACTCATGTTAGTGAAGTATCCCAGACTATGTCTGTGCAAGACTGCACAGGCCATGAGCTCTCATTCAATCCTTTCCTTGCCTGAAAATGCTGCTCAAGGCTCACTTGTGCATAGAGGATCCTGGTTTAGATCCCAGCTTCAGACCTACAGACAGTAGGCACACAGGTTGTTGCACTACTTGGCCAATGATGCTACTTCCCAGAATGAAAACTCTTCTGTAATGTTTTTCTGCCATGCGGATTAAAGCCAATGTCTAAATGCCTCATGTCTTTCCCTAATGCAGAATGGATTGCGTTGCTGCTGCCTCTGGAGTCTGATGAGAAGGTAAAACTCAATACTGAGCAATGTCAGATCAGAAATCAGGAAAGGATAGAGTAATACTGAGTTTTTAAGATGGATACCTGGATAGAGAAAAGAGGGTGAAATAATGTTTTTTGTAGAAACTGTCATAAGCAAACATTAAAGTGGATGCATTACTGATGCTACTCCCTCAGTTTTCCACTTCTGCACTGGGGGCTAAATCACAGCCAGAGATGGACAACTAAGCTCTCTCCTGAAGTCATCCTAACAGTGGCTTGTGAGGCAAATGACTGTAATAATTTCCTCTCTACAGAAGAACCAAGCAGTAAGAGATTAACTGTCTCATATGACAGAAAGAAGAAATATGGGGCAGCACCAGAAGCTCAGCCTAGGACTCTAAACGTTCAGTTTAATGCCTTCAGCACCAAGGATATTTTCCTCAGAGACCTCTAAACTACACCAGAAACCAAATGGTGGGCTTTTCTTTGGCATTTCTTACAGCAAGATACCATAAATTGCTCTTCTAAAACTCCAGGTGGGAAATTTTTTCATTCTTTTTTGTTTGAAATATCACGAAATCTTCTATCACCTCATGAACTTTATGAACATCTGCCCCAGCAGTAGCCCACACAATAAGTAAAATCCTTCTCCCAGCAGGCATAGCAATGTAAGATATTTTGCTTGTCCTGTCTCACTGTGACCAAGGCAAATAACTGAAACAAAACAGGCGTTATAAATACTAGATGTCATTGTGATGTATCAGGGGCAACTGCTTCCGCTGGCAGCAGTCTGTCTCCACACCTTTCTCTCCCACTGTGGCAGCAGAAGCACCTCTTCACGTATGTTTTTGGTCTTCTTTGGAGGGCTTATTGTAAGGACAAAGTCCAGCTGGATCCACCTGATCTATCTGGAGGAGTTAGGACTCCATTACAGCTTCTCTGAAACATATTAACATGTTTTCAGTGCACCAAGACATAGCAGCATTGTAATGTCAGTGTATTAAACTTAATTTGAGTCTGGATTTAATCCACAACCCATCTTGCCTTATTGAGACTTCAGGATTAAATTATTTTCCTTATTTTGTTCAAATCAAGTGTAATGTGAAGAGAAACAAATTCTTTTCTGCCTGTTTGTTTTTTTTTTTAAATGCTATAATATGTTCAGGGCAGAGGCACACATTGTTTTTTTCTGATTATGTATTCATTGCCTGTAAAACCCAAAGCTTATTGGTGGACCTTAATACAGACTCAGCAATTCACAAATAAGTCTATAAAAAGGCCTATGTATTCATCGTTGTTTGATTGTAAATGTTTATGCCGGTGGCATTGTAAATACAATTTCAGTGGGTAACTGAGAAACACATAGCACGCGTTAGTAAGAATAACTTATGACTTGTTATTTCAATACTAGTGTTAGGGCATGGTTTGGATAATTATGTCTAACAATTTCCTACAGTTCAGTACAGTGTTTTTCTGCAACAGAGTCTCTTATTTCACAGTTACCTGGAGGGAAAAGTTTTTGGGGGAGAACACTTGGGAGAAAGGCTTCTAGAAGCACGTTCTTGCAATGAATGACATTTTGTCTTCCTTCTCAGCATATATGTGAAATATGGATAAAATTCAGCAATAGTATTGGTGTCAGTAGGAGCTTTAACAAAATAAGAAGTGATTTTCTTCTGCCAGTCAAATAATGCGTTTTGCGAGGAATGGATTTATCTCCACACTAACATCTGAACAGAGCAAAGGAATCTGACTGAACTTCAGAGATGAAAAGCAGAAGCATGTGTATCCCTAGGGTCAGACAGGGAAAACAACATGTCAGGTGGGAGTAAAACATGTTGGATATTCTGGTAATATCAACGACAAGAATGCAATAGGAGAAGCAGCAAACCTTTCTGGACGGTGCTAGAATTAAATATACTAGAGAAAAGCTCCGATGTCTCCCACCTCTTCTTTAAAGGTTAATTTTGGAATCTGACCACTGCTCTCTGCAAACCTGATGGGATGTACTGCTAAAATGCCTCAATTTTGTTCTGCCCTTAGGACATAGCAACCAACATGAATTAACTTCTTTGCTTGGCACATAGAAACCACGAAGGCTGTTGCACAGTAGAAGATTTTCCATAAACACCGGGAGTCTGACATGATGATAAGACATCAGTGGTTCTTTTTGACATGACTCTGTGAGAAGAAAAAGTATTTTTATACAGGGACTCTTGCTTAAAGGAGTGTGCAAACACACACAGAGAAAGATCGCGAAGACTTTAGAACAAAAAGGAATTTCTATGGGAACCAGAGATGAACTGTAGCCATGAAATATGGGCTTCACGCTGCTGAAATGGTGCCACTATTTTCACCCTATATCTTGACAAAGGAACTTGTCTCATATAATCCAAATTTAATGATAAATTCATCTAGGTGATGATGTTTCAGTCTCTTATTTGATAATTCACATTGAGAAGTACTAGTATTTTTTTCATTGAAAAGGAGGGGAATGTTCGGGCATAGAAGAAAAAAAGTATATGAAAGATACTGTAAGAATGAGAAGAGACAGTGAAACCAAAACCACAGCTGTAGACTGTCACAGCACTGGACTGAATAAACAATTTTAGCTTATGCCACGCAACACTTTCAAAATTAAGCTTTTTAGAGGACGACAAAACTGGTTCCGTTTCTTTTCTTTACCCTCATGCACTACTTTATTGCACCTGAGACTGAAAAAAGAAGAACTGGCAAAGTCTCAGCAGGAAATTTGTATTTGTGATTAGAGGTGTTCCTTGCAGAAAAATGAAGTTTCTGTTGTCTGAGGTTACTGTGAATTCATGCTGAAATATGGCTAAAAGACTAAGTCAAAATACATTAAAATATGTTATTTTTTAAATAAGAATTCATTTTGACATTTTCAATATTAAATATTTTTATATTTTATTTGAAGCAATACTGTTTTAAAATCTGCTTGAATTCAAAATGATAAGAAGGAGAAGGAAGACAAGAACTAAAAATATATAGAACGGACAAAGTAATTATGTTGATGAAATTAGTATTATTTTTGTTTGATCAACTGAAATATCTGTTGTCCCAGTAGTTTATATTCTGACATGTTTAGTCCTGTTTTAATAAACCATCTTACCAGACGCAGCTATGTCAAAGTGCTGTATGCTTTTTACCAAGCAATTGCACGTGAAGAGGGATTGCAATTAACATGAGAAAATAAAAAAGAGCCAATCATGACTGCTTATGCTGATCTGCTCACAGACAGTCAATAGGAAATGGACCCTAGATTTCTAGTCTTGAATAATTTACACTGTGCTGTAGAAGTTTTATTTCACAATATGCAAGTGCTCATGGGTCCAAAATGCTATAAACCTTGGGGATTAAACAAAAAAATAAAAAGGGAGGGAAAGATTAAAAGTTAAGAGCATTTTGATTATTTCTTTGTGATCAGATTGAAATTGCCCTGTACTGAATGCATATTCTTTAATTGTAATGGTCTTTTGGAAATATTAAAACTCCAGACTTCATCTTACTTTTACCTCTGCTGCAGAGATGACAACATTATGGTACCTCTTCAGTTCCACTAAGGAGAGAGAATTTTGTGGAATGCTGCCTGGCTGGGGTCTCTCTCTGACGCGATGTGTTCATTTAATTGTGATAAACAGTTCCTATTCAGTTCATCGGGAGAACTTAGTTAAGTAAGGATTTTTCTACCCATTTTTTGGGTGGGCAAAACTTCAAGAGAAAGAAAGAAGTGAATAGCCTATGGTCACTAGCACAATAATCATAGTCTTTTCCTGTCCGTTTGACTGGACCACAGTATAGGGATTTTTAGGCTGAATAGTCAGCATGTTTTTCCACATGCCTCTTCTCCCCCAAGGGGAATTGAAGCTATAAGGGTTTAAATTGATATAATAATGAGTAATATACACTGCAGGGAAGAAATCCTCATATAGTGGATAAGCAAAAGCAGTTTTCCCATCTGTAACATCCTGAAGATCCTATCATCTTTCTATTTGCGTTATTTGTATGGTATGGACACCATTTTTCTTTGCCACAGTTCTTTAATATTGACTGTGATGAGCCTGTCCCTTGGTTAATGAGTTTCCATTCTGTGCTGTAAATGGAAAACCTCTGTTGTATCATAGTGAGTCTGTCCATGATCCAGAGCTGGGAGACTCAGAGAGCCTACCTCAGGTCCACTCTGAGAAATGTGACAGATAGCGAACATGCAAATATAGACAGTGATACAGAAAACAGATTTTTCAGCGTGTACGGCAACCTTACTCCCAGATACATCTGGTAGATTATGGTATACACTGAGCCTTCCCTGACAGTCTTCAGGCAATCAAGAAACCATCTAGACAGAATGAAGGGTAGGGCAGAAGGAGACACATGAAAGGCAGTACCTTTTAGTGGAATTACGGGCACAGCCCATGAGATCCACAGATTACTACTGCCCATACATGCTGAAGGATTGGTGACTTCTAGGATGAGTAATGGCATTTTTTATGTTTGCAACTCTGGTCTCAATCTAAGCTCATCTTGACTTGGAACTATTACAAAAACAGTACTAGTATATGAAACTGGTCATTTCCACCAGTTTTCTGGTGACCAGATATCCTTCACAATAGGCCTCGCTACCATTTCATGACCGGGAATATGAGGGCAGAAAACCAGCAGATGTCCTCCACATGTGCCTTTTCTGCTGGGCTGTTTGGGCAGGCAATAGCACTGCGGAGTGCCGAGTAGCTATGTTGTGATAGCTCGTGGCGGTGCAGCAACACCAGTAGCTGTGGATATGAACCAAAGTAGTTGTTTCGGGTCAGGAAAAAAAAAGGCCCTGCTACGATGGGGGTCTCTTCCAGGAAGCCCATCTCTTGCAAAGCTTCCATGCAGTCTACCTAGACCCAGGAGCTGGTGCTATACAACAGGTTTATTAAGGGATAATATTCCAGTCATGCTCCAGGTACCAGAAACTTCTTCATCATTCTGAATGATGTAAGGATAAAAGTTAAGTACAACCTTTTTTGAGGAAGAGGAAACAAATTGTCTAAACTACCCAAAGAAGGTGAGATGAGCATTTGTCTATTTCTGAAAAACTCACTGATCTCTAGATATTACTGGACTCTCCAATTTAGAAATGAGTAACGTATTTCATACTGTCTTCGGGATGCACCTGATTGCACTAAATAACATGGTGCTTCCAAGACCTAAAGAATCAACCTCTCTGTGTATTGATCTATTCAAATACTAAAGAAAGGGTTTCCAATATTGAGAGAAATGAGGGGATTTTCCCTTTCAGGGAAGAAAAGTAGGGACACAATCTGCAAGTGTGAAATGTGAAACAGAATAAAATCGAAAAGCAATAGAGGAGAGCAATCATCCTATGCAATTCTTTCATTTTAAGCATCAGTCAGCAGTGAATCTGACGAGAACATTCATCTTGCCTTTACCAAAAAGTACCATTCTGAGTTTGAGAGATGTGTGCCAGTTACTGCGTGGGCCTCACGTGAGAGGCACTTTTGCATAAGGAAGACCATGAAGACCAAAAAAAGAACACATGACCTTTGGCACCACAAAATTTGACTGTAAGGAAGATGAATGTCTCCTACCAAAAGGACAAAGCCAAAGTAATGAAACAAGGATTTGACTGACAGCATGTTGACTGACAAGAATATTACCCATGTCATGCTATAGGGTGCTCAGCTGTGGTCTCTTAAAGTGGGAAGCAAAGACATTACAGACAGGTGTGGGAGTTTATGAACTCGAGGATGCAAAACCGATTTTTCATAGGACAACATCATCTAACTAGAAAAGCCCTCCAGGCAATAAATAATCTATTCAGTCATGAAAAAAAAGACTCAAGCTTTAATAGAGAGGAGGAAAAATATCAAAGTCAGAGAAGTTTTTTCCCACTTGTGAAGATTCATACACTCGGACCGAGCAGGGGTGTAGGGGCCAGTGGTTTGTGTAGATGAAATAGATGCATTCACTCACCTGTTTGGCCACAGAATTTCCTATTCCTAGTAATGAAATTCCATTCTTTAGGACACCAGTTACTTTTAATTGTGGTTGCAAACATAGGATCCCGAAGGTAACATGAAACTTCTGGGGGCAGGGCAAAAAATTTTCATCTGCCATGGTCTTCAAGAACTCTGTGTTGCCCTTGTTATTTTGACTCCTTCCTTGGTCTTCATCTCAAAAATAATCTGAAAAGACCTCATTCACAAAATAATTTTAGGGGAAAAAAAGACAGATTTCCCCCAAGTTCTTAATCTACAGCAGCTGTTTTCACCGTGTGATATGAAGAGTCTTATGTTTCTGCAGTCCACTTAGGAAAAGTCCCTAAAAAAGGTAACCAAGAATTTTTTTTTGCAATTGTAAATTCAAGAAGATTAAGAGTGCTAGTCTACAGGTATCACCCCAAAAGCTGAAAAAGGGAATTAAGAAGAACCTGTCAGTGTTGTAGCTGGTCTATTCATGATCTCTCAAATATATTAGAGGTCAGAACTGTTAAGTCCAGGCCCATGTAAATAGAAACAGAAAAAGCAAGGCCAAGATGAAATTAATGCTACAGGAAGGACTGGAATAGCCAGAGGAAAAAAGGTTTAATTTTATGGCAACTTTGATGCTTCTAAACCGCTTTTTGCTGCTCTCTGTCGACTCTTCAGTATATTCCCCAAAGCAGATCAGGTGGAAAACTCCCATTTTCAGCTGGAAGTGGGAAGATTTTAAATTCGGATGATTTTAGGTTTCCTCCTCTCAAGAGCTCCATCAGAACTGCTCTCTCCATACAACTTTTTGGCTTTGGAAGCATATTTCAGCAGAAATATATTTTGTTGAGACAACTGCTCTGCACAGATTTTACCAGAGTTTAGGCACTGCTGCATGGTGTGTCGCTAGACCTCATGAGTGCAGCACGCAGGGCAAATGCCTTGGGTCTGCATTAGCCCAAGGGAACGACAGAAGTTCCTTCACTGTGAAAAAGGGCATGTGTGTGATGAAGTAGAACAGTTGTCACTAAAGGGCTGTGTTTAGGCGAAAGCAGACAAGGTCTGTGCCAAAGGCAGTTACATTCCCTTGCAAGCTTTTCCTTTCTGTGTGAAACTCTTAGGTGAATTATTTTTAATCACACACCAACAGTTTTCAGTCCCAGAAGGGGGAATTTTCATCAAAAGCATCGATCCTTTCTTCCATAAAGAGCTTTGAAACCAGGTGGTTGTGCTTCCCAGCGCATCATGAAACATGAGATGCTATTCCAGCAAGCACCTGAGTGCGTCACACTTTACAGGATATTTCTGAACCTGTTGAAAAGGGCTGGTTTTGGTAATGGTTTGTATCTAATTTTTCTTTCCTAAAACTAATGATTTGTCACTGTTTAATGCCACATTCCCTCATTAAAAACAGTAAGCTGCCATTTCCTATGGACAGTCTAACTTTTGTCTTAGATGATGCCAAGCATAAGAGTGACATCATATTGTCCGTGCTCCAAGGAGTTCCAACATTTAGGATTATAAAATCCACAGGGAGAAAGAGAGAGAAAAAACAGTCTGATGAGTAGGAAGATGAGGTAACATTTAAAGTATATCTTTTTTTGTCATCTAAACAGGCTTCATCCTTTGTTGATAAGCTGAATCTCTGCTTTGAAAAGTAAAGCAAGTAAAAAACCACAGGATTTCATTTTTCTGATAAGGTTGCCCTTTCCTCTTTGTAACTGTGACTTTTTGCCCTTGTCTTGTAAGATAGTAGGATTGTGGTGCCTCCTCTGTGGGATAAATCTTACCCCACTGAGACAACCAAAGGACAAGCTGTTGAGTATACATTTGGCCAAGGAGGGGTTTTGATTGTTCAAGAATGGAATAGGCAAGTGCTTCAAACAGAAAAGTACCAGAGGAGGCATATACTTGGATTTGGTTCACTCTTACAATCTTTTATTAAGTCTAATAGCTGAGACAAAGTGAAGTGATTAAGCCAGGAAAATACATACTCTCTAGAACAGTACCACATAAGAATGAATGAAGTGTCAAGTGTCCTTCTGCAAGCCTACAACATATGCCTACAGACATTTTCTTGGCTATGATATGAAAGCTAAAACCACACTGGTGACCTGAGGTGGCCCTGAGGTCTACAAACTAGATGCCTATATTTTCACTACAACTGACTGGAACAGAAACCAGATTAATTATGAACTGCTGTTCCTAATCGAGCCAGAACATTGGTCTGATCTTCCTTCTTTTCTTATTTCCCTTTCAATTTAGTCGTGACATTAGGTCATAAAGAAAAAAATATTTTCTTTTTCCAAAGCTTCCTTTTATGTCAGTGTCCCACACTCTAACAGTAGTTGAGTAAAGACAGAGACAAGGTGTCCATCAGTTCTCTGTAACAAGTGAACACGTGATGTTTAAGTAAACAGACTGCGCATTTGATGTCCTGTTCTACATTTCACTTCTAGCTGTCACTGATTATGAATAGCTCTTGAAAAAGAAGCTGAGGAAGAAAAAATCATACAAGACGGCAGGCTAATTCTGTCTCCACCTAGAAAGGCAGCTATCTATGTCATACACGTGACGTGCTTCTCATTTTGAAGTATATTTCCAAATAAAATGTCATGCCTCTGCCACTAATGAAGGTAGAGTCAACACCACAAGAAATTGGATTTCTGACTCTGCTCCCTTCGAAGTCAGTGACAAAATTCCCATTAATTTCTACAGAAGCAGGCTCATATTTTTAATTTGCAGTGTCTATTTCATAGCAGAATGCATGTATTGTCTTAGAAGCACACATTTGTGCTGCCAAAATCCACTGAGATGCTTTGCACTGTCATTCAACAGGATGGGCTGGGCTTATTTAAGCTTTGTTAACTGTTAGATAAACATACAGACCAGCTGCTTTTCAAATGCTAAATTCGAAAGCTTTCCCTCTTTTCTCCTTGTACTCTGGTAAAATACATGATGTTCTCCAGGCATTCTCAGCAAAACAAACATGATCTTTAAGCATATCTTGTATATTGATTGAGTTCTCGAATAATCCGAGGGAATGTCATTCACCTTTCTAATGTCATGTCTTTGCAGAGTTCAAAACCTTGTCTACACTCAAGTGTTGTATAAGTTTAACTGACTCAAACCTAGCTCAATATCATGTTAAAGCAGTGCAAACTCTCCCATTAAGTGCATTTGAACAAGTTTAAATCTCCCTTAAAGTGATACAGCTTATGGCCCTTTCTAAACTAAGACAAGCAACTAAAATAAGAGAGAAACTGGTCGAAGTACATCATGTTAAACTGATGCAACCTTTCTTGCACAGGTAACACTTAAGAATAGAAATTTCAGGCACAAATAGGAATTTGACAGACTGCAACTCGTGAATATAGCAGAAGATCTTAATTACTTTTGCACCTATGTATGCCGAGTTATCTGAACTTTATTGTCTGAAGAGCAGGATACAGTGGTGAACGAACCTGAACTCATCCACAGCATTTGGGAAAAAGTTAAACAGAATCTGCTAAACATCTTTACCTCAAATACATTTCAAAAGGGAAGAAATATGTTCAAAGACAGATGGGCTTTCGGCACTTGTCTGGGGTGTATTTCTATCCTTATCTCAGATTTCTTTTACTATGAATGTCATTTAGGCCCAGGTGGAGAGTGGGTCCTTTGGGTGTTCAACCTTTCTTGGCCCCAGCAATCAGATCCACAGTGCTTCCTGGAGCCCCTGAAAGCCCGGGTGCTCCGAGGTGGGAAGCTGGCAGCTACCCAAGAGAAGCTGCCTCAACATCTGCCCCTCTCACCGCAATTTAAGACCTTGAATCAAAGCTGCTCTTGGGGTCCTGCTGTCTACACTGGATTCATTGTACAGTCCAGCTAAAAAACCCACAAGCCTTGGGGAGAAAAAAGAAGGGAAAGGCTTCTAGCTTGTGGTCACGCTACGTATGCAAGAAACATTTATAACTGGGAGGAGAGAGCACACTGGCTTTTGGCTCTGCTCTGAAGAGCGACAATTATTTTACATTAGACAGTCACAAGATAATGAAAAAAAGTCAACAGAACGCAGAGCACAAGGACTGAAATGCATATATCACACTCTGAGCTGAAACCAGCCAATGTTCAAAAATTGATTCACATAGGATCAAGAGGTGAACTTTGAGTCCTGTCTTTTATATCAGAGTAGGTCTGTAAAGGATGGAGATGCCAATGGCCAAAGATGTGATGGGATTTATGAAGAAGAGGAACCAAAATGAAGCACAGGAAACAGAGGCGATGTACACAATTATTTGTATCAGGTCCAACTCCAAACATTTCACCTAACTACACTTCACTAAGAGCCATTGAGACCCTGCTAAAGCACAGCACTTCTCCAGCAAGTTTTCTGACCCCTCAAGCAGTTGCTAGGACTAGCATCTTGGAAACTTACCTCTGTTTATTTTGACGGGGAACATTTTCCCTCAGTCATAAATGTCTCAATAATCCTTTGTGAATGGCTGAAGTTATTTAAACCTGCTGCACTGCAGTAATATATTCCTTTCTCTAACAGACAGGCTTGTTTTCTGAAGGTTTATTGAAAAATGAAAGTCTCATATAAAATGTATTTCAGATCATTTAACTTTTCCATCTCCTTTTATAATCCAATGAATTTTATTCATTTTAGTAATCTCCTTGTGAGCCTAAGTACTGTGGGGCTGAGATTAAAATACAGTGCCTATGAATCTGAGTTCATAAAAGAAATTAAGTCTCTTCTTGCTTATAAGGCTGCAGTCACTTGATTCAGCCAATGCAACTGAGAAATGGGATGCGAGTAAACTGCCTGCTAACTGATTTTTATTATTCTGTGTCTACACAAATCAAGTTCAGATGGTTCAGCTACTCTCTAAATTAGGGTTGATCAAGCTGACACTTCTCTGCAGGGAATCCTTTCTTGAGATATTAAACCTGCAGCCCATATCAGTATTTTTGTAGCACTATCAGCCAATGTGATCAGTGACAAAGATTAGCAGTGAGCTGATGTCCATGGCAATTTTTCCTTGCTCTGTTTCAGCAGAGACGGGTGTAGTAGCGTAAATACAGACATGACTGATTGTAAATGAGATGCCCTTGGCTGGCAGCAAAAAATGAAACCCCCAAGTAAAGTACTTATCCTTTGATAACAGTGGCCTCCATTGAAGCCAGTCCAACTGTGGCCCAGTGTACTTATAGTGAAAAACTCTTGTATACTGCTTGGTTTTCACCAACAGCTGAGAGAACCGAACAACTGAGACTGCTTTGATTCCTATCCTGCAGCTTAAGAGGAAAGTTAAGGGGGACCTACTAGCAAGCTGAAGAGGGACTTTTTACAAGGGCCTGTTGCGATAGGACAAGGGGGTAATGGCTTTAAACTGAAAGAGGATAGGTTTAGATTAGATATTAGGAAGAAATTCTTCACCATGAGGGTGGTGAGGCACTGGAACAGGCTGCCCAGAAAAGCTGTGGATGCCTCATTCCTGGAAGTGTTCAAGGCCAGGTTGGATGGGGCTTTGAGCAGCGTGGTCTAGTGGAAGGTGTCCCTTCCCACAGCAGGGGGGGTGTAGCTAGATGATATCTAAGGTCCCTTCCAACCCAAACCATTCCATGATTCTATGAAACTTATCAAACTTAGCTTCTAACAAATAATATATTCCTCTGAAATTGAATGTGATTGATGGCTTCTTGCAATTTTAAATAATATCCTCTAATGCTTTAATGAAATTCTTAAAATTCTTAAAAGAAAGTTTTTCCTGACAGCTGGTTTAATTCTGAAAAAAAGAAGAAAAACCTAGAATTCAGAAATACAGAGTGAAGAACCACACTACTCTGGTGCCAAAGTCCCCCTCACAAGATTGCACCCTCAGACAGGAAAGAAAAGAAGGTGCAGGCACATTTTGAGATCAGCTCATTTTGAAAGATCAAAAAAAGGACAGAAGTACAGCTACGCCCACATCTTTACCTTTTCTGTTACACTTTCAGAAAGACTTTAAATATTCTAGTAAAAAATTGGCTTGGATGAAGACAATGCTACCCTGTTGCTCTCAGTAATCTTTGTTACTCTAGTTCCAGTGGAGGTAGATCCAAAATCGTGGTGGGTGAAAGAAGTGTTCAAGTATGCAATGAAAAGAGCTCTTCCATTTTGTTGTGAAGTTCTTACACAAACTGGATATCCAAGCACTAATACTTCATCTCCTGAGAATGCGCCAAACCCCCAGTCAAAAGAATGACCGAATAGTGCAGTTCTGAGCCATCTTGTATTGCTAGAAATTAAAGGCATCATAAACACCCTAGTGGCTGTTTAATTCAGTAGCCAAAGCATAGGAATATGGTATATCCTAACATGATCTATGTATACTAACTTATATGTGTAGTAAACAAAGCTAAAGCACAAAAGAGATGAAAACTTTAGAATCTTATTCCTTCAGATCTGAGAGGGACCACTATCTGAGATGATACAGAACTGTAAACAAATACTATTACACACTTTCAAGTGTGATTTCAGTTAAGAAAAAAATCTAGAAGAAAAAAGTGTTGTGTTATTACTTTTGCTATCTTTTTTATTTTTTTAAGAAGGTTTGGACTGTGGTAGAAGAACTTTTGCTAATTAGGCCACTTTGAAATGTTCTTACAACTCAGACAATGGCAAGATGCTGAAGATATGATCTATAAAGGCACAGAGCAACGAAGTGCAGTAAAATCTGTGCATCTGCTTGATGATTAAGTAGAGCAAAAGGTTTACAGACACATGAATAAGGAAGGACGTATAAATCCCAGACATATACAAGACAGTACTTATTTGAATTTCCCACAAAAATTACCGGGTATGGTTGTAATTCTGGCATCACATTTTTGTAAAATTACAACAGCTAAAATTAAAATTAAATTAAAATAGCTAAAACAACAGTATACTTCTCACCTTCATAAGGCAGTTAATTCTCATCAGGAAGCAGGAGGAAGAAGGAACCATCATTCAAGTTCCTTCTCTTGCTGTACCTAGATAATATGGCCAGTATGGACTCACTGCTTTGGAGTGAGATGGAACATTGCTTACTGTAGGAACAGTAGGAAATACTTTCCATAGAAAAACAGTGAAGGAACTGACAGAGGTTTGTGCAGGTGCTGGACATCTTGCACTACTGCTAAGCAGGGACATTTTGTACCCTGGTCCAAAACTGTTTCTCGAAGACCAGTTTCTTCATGTCCCATTGAATACATCCTTGTTCTTGCAGATGTCTCTTATTATTGGGACCTTCTAAAAGTGGATGTTATGACCTTTACTCCTATGGATATAGGAATCAATAACTATAAAGTGTTTGAACACCTACCATCATCCGGCAGTAGGGAAATTGGTCAAAGCTGTTACAGAGAAATACACGGAGAACTTCATACCATTAAACGAGGAGAAACATTGCCTCAACCATCACAATTCACAATATGACATAACCAGGTAAGTTGCAGTAATGCATGACCTCATACAGTGAGATTTACCTGCCATTGTCAAGTTTCCATGACAATTCATACGTATGAACCAAACTATTCAGAATTGAGTTTCTGCTTGTCTTTCTGTTGAGAAACCTTCCCAAACTTCATTTCCTTTAGGTCATAATTGAAATATTCATAAGTGTGTAATGTAGACTTGTGGGACTTCTAACCAAATGCACACTAGATATGGATTCAGGATGGTATAATTACAGTTTTCCATTATGCTTGGTGAGCAGAGCAAGTTCAAGATTAGTTTTTCTTGCTGTATTATACCATTTGAAAGAAAATGTCAGACACATCATGCTAAAATAGGATGATATTCTTCCTACACAAGCACAGACAGTGCACTAATGAGCTGGCTCTTCTGTCAAATTTGGAACATGCAGGAGTTGACCTGAGAGCACGTCAAGGAAACTTCTGTAGTACATAATTTAACTAGTAAATAATAGGAAAAGTAGGTCAATTGGTGTTTACCACTCTCCCAAACCAGTGAATTTTCACTGAAAAGGACTAGCTAAATGGCATAAAAACAGTTGTGCTAAAATTCGGAACTTGAAAATTAGTAGAACATCATCAGAAATTCCTTTGCTAGGAAATTCGATAAGTGGGACGAATACATTGAAGCATGCTCAATTGACCAGAGACGAACTTTTCAAACAGTTTCAGAAACAAAAATAGAACCAAAATTAAGAGTCAGGAATATCTCGTAAGAGGTGAATAACCACTCACTTTTCCCTCTCCCCATCAGAAAAATTTGATGTGTAGTGCACAAACACTGATGGCTGACTATTCATCCTAACTATTCATCCTTTAATGACTTTTTGCTGACTAGGGGATGTACTTCTTGGGTGGGTGACTCTCTCACAACAGCAGTGCTTAATGACAAAGCTTGGACTCTATTCTTAACTTCAGCATAGTGTGATGATGGTCAGACATAGAGTTGCCAAGGAAGTACTGGGACTAGAACTGTATACATGAAATGCCCATTGCATCTCCTGACTAAGCTAAATGTAGTGTCTTCAGTCCAGGTGTAAAAAAAGAGGTGAAGGGCATTTTCCTGACTGTTGTCCTTGCAGATTATACCACAGAGGAAACAGTGGTCCTTTGTCCACAATACTCAAGATTAACAGTCTCCGCAGTGCTGGCAACATCCCCAAAACACCTGGCATTTGCTACTTATCCTGACCTGGCTCTGTGTGGCACCCTAATGCTCCTGAATCATAGAATCATAGAATCATAGAATCAATAAATATTAATTCATATTCAAACTATGTCAGTACAAGGCCATACTAGAATCTGCAAGCCTAGTATTTAAGTAAGGGCAGCCGTTCAGTAGTTCTAAATCCGTTGCTTTGAGGCAGTCTGGAGATCACTGTATCTCACTCTGTGGCATGATGTAGATAAACCCTGAGATATATGTAAAGTGAGACTCAAGAAAACTTCACAATTACGTTGCAAGAGATGATGGAAGGTTCCTCTTTCTCTGGAAATCTCAATGGTGATGCAAATAAGTATGGGAAATATTTACAACACTGGACAGTGATTTAATACCTAGTTTTCATTCATTGCCCAAAATACAAGTCTAAGTTTGTACAAAGAAAGGCATGTGAAATGATCATAGACTACTGGCACTGACATTGATGAAGCCTGTAATTAATTGTTGACCTCACCTTTCAGCTGAATGAATTCTGATGAATTAAGATTACGGCCACCTCAAAACAAAGATTGTTCATTCTTCATCCTGTAACTAAGCTATGAAAAAATCTCATTTCTGGTGTTTGTTCACACCCTAGGTTCAAACAGTCTATTCTGAAGGTATTTATCCCTTTTCACACTGTCCAAGTCAGAGCACAACTGTAATAATGAGAGCTCATTTTCAGTAAACAGAACATTTAGTAAAATCTTTGCATGTCAAATAATTGGGTTCACCAACTGTGAAGTTAGGTCAGGAGAAATGAAACATGTGAAGATCTTGCTTTCACTACAACGAAAAAATTCCTGCTATTGTAATGGTATGTGTAGACTTATATCCAGAGACAAGACACAAATTCAGGATGCCAAATAGGATGCGGTTGAGCAACTTGGTCTTCATGTTCCTTGGGATGGAAAAAAAAATAAAAGAAACCATACACATTGCAATTTATGGAGCAATAAATGGACTGAATAGCGGAATAAACATCAGTAGAGAACATAAAGATGCCATGAAACATTTCCACCAAAATGGTTGAAGTCTCGCTTCCCTGACAAATCCACCGAGACATTTTCATTCCTCTCTATTTTTGTAAAACTAAGGATAGTCTGAACAAAGGGAAAAGAGATCATTAAGAGATTAAAAACAAAAGAAGTTTTAACTTCACACATTACATGTCTTTCAGTGATGCTATTAGGGAAATTAATGAAACCCATTTTCTTTACTCTGGGGCTCTGGAAAAGTCATTAGATTGGAATGAATATATAACACTACATCAATCTAATTTCAAGAGAGGGAATCGGCAAACCAATGAGCAGATGCAGCTTCAAAAAATTCACCTTAATGGCAATAATGTAAGTTTCATGAGTTACAGTAGAAAGCAAATTAAAAACAACACAAAGAGACAATGATTCAATGGAGCACAAACACAACAATTAAGTGCCTCTGTCTATTCAGCATCATCTTGATAATTAACAATGCCACTTTACTAATGTCAGGATTTGGCTCATCCTATTTATCTGAATGATACCCTCCCAGCGCACTCTTCCTCAGACACACGTTGGAAGCATGTTCCCTTAAATAGCCATGCATTTGGTGACTTTGAAATTTCACTAAGGAGACAATTTTGCAGAATATTCATTTGGGGGAGGGGAAAGAGGATTTTCTTTTAGAGTTTTACAACGCAATTACTTTAAAATTATACCTACTTTTGAATATTTATTTGAAACCTTAGTATACAATGTTCTTCTTTTTAAGTGATGCACTTTTTTCTTTTAAATAATTTTTATTGCTAGTATTTTCTTTAAGATCTGAAAACAAATTAAAAATAAATTTGACATGTTAATAAAAAAACCAGGAAGAAATACTACAGGCCTCTGTGGAACCAAGAAAATAAGAGAATCTGAAGGTAGCGAACACGTCCAGATGATTGCAACATTAACAGTTAGAGCTCCTGCTTATTTCTGTAGTTTCACAAAGATCCTTGTGTAAAACCTCCTGCCTACACTGACACTTGACAGAAGCTCTGATTTTTCGATTCTGCCTAAAGATGTTGCCCACGGAGTAACATTGCACGATGAAGAAAATGCTCCTGAATTCCCATGTATACCAGTGTGACCTAATACTCGCTGGCTATAGTGGTCATTTGACATTGTCTTCTGCAGGTGGCTGCAAGCATATACTACCTGGGCTACAAAGGAGGCTATGAACCCATAAAGAGTGTAGCCAGGACTACCTTAACTCTGTGCTCAGAGTAGTAATGTGCTTTGCACCGCCTTCTGGCTTAGCCTATGGAGCTGGCTTTTGACCTGGTGGCCAAGTAAAACGAAGTCAAAGCCATGTTCCCCTGGTATGACCACAGCCTTACAGACAGAGTTTTCAGACCAAGGTCTAGCGCAGCATCTTTCCCTGCCAACCTGTGCTTCCTTTGCAAGAATGAACTCCAGTGTCTGGAAGTCAAATTCTGCCCTTTGACTCAAAATCTTAAACTTTTAGCTCTACAGTTAAAACTTCTCAGTCCTTGATAGGAGTCAAATAGGCAATTCCCATATGAGCAACATGTTGTTAATATTAATGTTTAATTCTTTGTGCGTGAATCTGCCCAGAAGCAGAAACATTCCCGATTCCTTTCTTGCTCCACTTATCACAGTTCATCTCATATTATTTCTCTTCTTTGTAGTTCAGAATGGTCCATCTTCTAATGAGGAGTCAAATACAGTATGTCTGAAGCAACCAAGCACTCACTATGAATATCAAACACCAAGGCAATGGTCCACTGGAATCTGCTGCTTGGAAATCTTCCTTGCAAAAAATTACTTTTGCTGCTAGTGAGCAGCAGTGAATAATGTCCAGTGTGAAGGATACAGGCAAACTGCTGATGTCGTATCAACAGTAACAGACACCAAGACCACTTGGCAGCTGGTTAACCTTAGGCAGGATGCTTGGATCTTTACAACACGTGTAAAGGAGCATTGAGGCTGCAGGTTGCATACTGGCCAAAATAATCACTGGTGCAAGGACTGTAACTGATACTGTCTAACAAGTGCCCTTGTTGAAATATAGAAGACTGTGTGACCCAGCACCTCTATGGCAAATACGATATTCCCAACAATCCTCATCAAACTCCACTTGAACTGTAGTGTGACAGCTGGCTGACTCGCCGTAAGAAACCAGCTTGGAAACAGTATGTGTTGCATCTTCCCTTGAAAATACTGTGTTTTGCAGAGTGGTAGCTGTCACTCCACTGAATTTAATGAATGCCAGGTATACAGAAGAGATTTACAAGCCTATTGCTTCATTGCTACTGCAACAACGTTTTTGTAATCAACCAAACAACTATACTGTAAATGTATTTTATACTTTTCCTGGCAGAAAGTTTTGTAACATTTTATAAATGTCAAGAAAGGTGGGGAAAAAAAGGGGGGGTGAAAATCCTGGAGGAAGTCTGGTCTATTTATTTCTTTCTGTCTCTTGACAGCTGCATTCAGGAGACCAGGATGATATTTATGAATATATGGCATGAATTCAGAAACTAATAAATTCCTCCGAGAGAAGGAATTGAAGAGTCTTGAGCAATTTGGTGCTAAAGAGGAGTTATCATAACTGCGAAACAAAAAAACCACCTTCTGGGCTGTGCTTTAACACATAGACTGGGGAGCTAAAAAGTTTACATTTCTAATGAAATCTTTCTGAAGCAGCTTAGGTGGGTGCTTGAAGCAGATTCTGACTTACATAGCGGTGCTCTTTCTCCAGCAGAACTTTGTCTGGAAGAACAGCAGTACTCACTGTCGCCAGTGAAACAAAGAAAGTGCAGAGCCGTGGTTGTAATTACTCGCTAGACAAGGCACCGACGAAGACTCCCTGTCAACAGCAAGCAGGGTGCACTGGAAGAATTCTGACCCACTGAAGTGCCTTTGCCATGTTTCTGCAGTTGTCAGTACTGAATATTCCAGATGCACCAGCACAGCATTTTAAATTTGATTCGAGCATACATGCGTTATTGCCCTTCTGCTCAGTTTAGGATGTGGTTCCACATTACAGTTTCACTGATGCTACTGCAGGCTGTTGCCAGAATATGCTTTACTGTGCTGTCCCCAGTCCTGTGCATTCCTCTCGACCCTTCTTTGTGCTGGAAATAGTGGTCCTGCACTGATGTCATACCTGGCAGTGGGAGTGAGCTGTTGACAGGAGATGGAGAAGCAGAATTATTCTTTTAGCAGCAGCTTCTTGGTATTATGAGGTCACTGTAATGTGAAACCAGATCCTTCGCCAGAATACCTGCCTTTGGGATTGTGCTCCTGCTCTAGCAATTAGAGTGAAGCAGGCATGCAGAATCTGATGCAGTGTGAAGTCTGATGTAACAAGTTCACCCATCTGAGTATTTTTAAACAAACTCGAACTAGCAGTGTGGCTGATATCAGTTCACATAGCTACGATGTTTTTTGAAGTTATGTTAGGAGATCGAAAAATGAATTTCCCGTATCATCGCACCACAGCCTTAGGCATGATGCCTCTTGAGACTGCTCATCTGCTGGTGGACCTTATGCATATCCCATTGCCCAAGGGCAAGCCTCAAATCCTCTGGATTATTAAAAGAGAAGGAAAAAACATAAGCAGAAAAGTTTTACATTTAGGTAGCAGAAAGCTTTCTGAAACAACCACTACTCAGTATTAATCTATTCTTAGCATCAGCCTTCACATACTAGCTACTTGTGGACCTATCCTAACAATGAACAACTACACTAATGTAGCTCTGAGACGTCACAGTAACTAATTAATAAGTTTGTCTGACCTTTTACAAAAAAAGGCACTATCGTTGTTGCTCATGTCTAAAACAGACTCAATTCTGAGGAAAGTTTGTTATTCCAGTGTACTTAAGTATTGCTTTATTTCAGCTTCTCAAATTACTGTTCTTCGTCCTTTACACTAGAATCAATTCCTCTTTTTATTTTTTTAATGTGGCAAAATACCTGGTTTATTTACATTGGTTTTCTTCCAGATTTAAAGGTGGGCTCTCAACCATGACATATATTCCTTCCATTTCCTTTAACTCTCGATTTGCTTGATTTCAGCTGGACCTTATCACAACACTGTGAATATTTCTGTTTAAAAGGTTGAAGAGTTTTTCTTGAGCAAGTTAGTCATAAACTTGCTACTTACCTAAGCCCCTTTAAAAACAACAAAAAGTATGTACCCACCGCAAAGCGCAGAATTTCTTTGATGCTTTGCAAGCATGTTTTTTTCAGACATATGATCTAGGCAGGACTTAGTTAAGCTTCTTTCATTGTGGACTCATTTTCTCTGGATTAGCTACTCACAAGAAGTGCAAACACTGGCAGTTACCACAGGACAGGTGGCAACTTTCTGTGTGTTCACAACACTCTTACTTTTTTGACAGATGCTCATTTATTCATCAAATTATCTATCACTGCCCATGATAGCAAGCACTTTTCTTACCAAAGTACTGGATATAACATGCCTGAAGAAGCCCTTCCACTCCTCGTACTCTTCTGTATTTTAATGGTATGAACACCAGAGGATCTGAGCAAATACCTGTACAAACAGCTTCTACTCTTTTTGCATTGCTGTAGAAATACCTTGGAAGGAAGTTTCTACAGGTGAAAAGCAATTCAGGGCCTAAAATGTTGGTGTTTATGGTTTGGATCTTAGATTTTGTTTTCAGTAACGAAAGTTATCCCAAACATTGATACGGCTTGCAGAATCACAGAATCCTTTGGGTTGGAAGGGACCTTTAGAGGTCATCTAGCCCAACCGCCCTGCAGTGAGCAGGGGTATCTTCAACTAGACCAGGTTGCTCAGAGCCCCATCGAACCTGGCCTTGAATGTTTCCAGGGATGGGGCCTCCACTACCTCTCTGGGCAACCCATTCCAGTGTTTCACCACCCTCATTGTAAAGAATTTCTTCCTTATATCCAATCTGAATCTACCCTCCCTTAGTTTAAAGCCAATACTCCTTGTCCTATCGCAACAAGCCCTGCTGAAAATATTTTCCCCATCTTTCCTATAGGCCCCCTTCAGGTACTGAAAGACTGCAATAAGGCCTTCTTACAGCCTTCTCTTCTCCAGGCTGAACAGCTCCAACTCTGTCCGCCTTTCTTCATAGTAGAGGTACTCCAGCCCTTGGATCATCTTTGTGGCCCTCCTCTGGATCCGCTCCAACAGCTCCATGTCCTTCTTGTGCTGAGGGCTCTAGAGCTGGACACAGGACTCCAGGTGGGGTCTCTCCAGAGAAGAGCAGAGGCACAGGATCCCCTCCCTCGACCTGCTGGCCACGCTTCTCTTGATGCAGCCCAGGATACGGTTGGCCTTCTGGGCTGCGAGCGCACACTGGTGGCTCATGTCCAGCTTTTCAACCACCAGTACCCCCACGTCCTTCTTGGCAGGGCTGCTCTCAATCCCTTCATCCCCCAGCCTGTATTGATAGCGGGGGTTGCCCCGACCCACATGCAGGACCTCGCACTTGGCCTTGTTGAACCCCATGAGGTTCGCACAGGCTGAGAAGAAATGGGGTGGTAAGTTGGGCCATTTCTTTGGCTATTGATTTTTCTTCACTGACCCTTACCCATCTTCTTGGGATCTCTGGGAAAAAGCAACAAACTACTGATAACTAGTAATTAAAGTTACTAAATTTGAACATTTGAACACATCACAGAGAGAAACTTGAATGCTTTCACTTTGTTAGCTTACAATTCAATGCTTAACAATAGAGTGGCCTGTGTTTGTAGAAAAGCAGATCTTGCAGCTCAAAAGCTAAATCCTACTGCTTTTTTTCTTCCCCTGAAGATGCTCTTGTTCAGCACTGTGGTGAAAAGCCCTCCTGATACTCAGAATGAAGCCTATGAGGGAGGGGGCAATATACCTTTCTCCTTGCTTTGCACACTTCCAGGAACCCTCTGAACTGTAAAGTCTTTCTGTGCCTGCACATCAAAGCTGTTTTGCATTTTCCATGTTATAATCTGTATCTCTACCTTGCAGTGAGCTCTCAGCCACATGAAGTCATGTTCAAAAACCTGTGAGAAAAAAGAGGAAAAAAAACGGGAGTAAAGTTTATGTATTTAAGAGAGAACTGCTGTTATTATTTCTTTAGGCCAAAACAACAATGTTAATATCTGAGATCCCAAGAGTAGCTAACTGATCTGAAACTGCCAGCCTTATTCACATGTTCAATCACACACAGTCTCATTTTCTTTACTTCTGGAGTAGGTACTACTCGGTATGCAGAAGCATGAAGCAGCATAACACAGTATGAATAGACATGGGCTTAGACTCTGCTGTTTGTACTCACGATGATTAGTATTGTACTAGAGCTCCGTGAAAAATGGATTCCTTTGTTTGTCAGCCAACAAAATAAACCAACGGGAAAAAAATTGGGGACTGAATAAATATTCAATTCTAGGCTTTTAATTTTTTTTGGTCTCCATTTTATTTATTTTTAAAAGGAAAATTTGTCTGAAGACCCAAATCAGAAAGAAACATATCAAAATATTGTGGGTGGAAAAAGACAAAAGGAAAGGGCTTTCTTCCTTTGTGAACTTCGTTTTCTCAGGCAATCTGTTTTTTGCAATCAGTTTTAATTCACGAGTTAAACCGCAATTACCCTGTGATTTTTGGTGCCTCACTGTTCCCCAGCCTTTGCATTGCCGGCTCGCAGCCTGCCTTTCCCAGAGGCTCTCCCGGGCAGCGCTGCCCCGGGCTGCTCTCCTGTCACCGCCTGTGGGGCCAGCACCCAGCCGCTGACCCCTGTCCGCCCCAGGCCCAGCTTTCGGCCACCCTGGTGCAGCTGCCGGGGCCAGTGGGCGTCACGTGTGGCAACGGGAGCTGAGTGCATCACCAGCACTTTCTGGTCCAATTTTTCCTTAAAAGCAACTCTCACTGCTACAGACAATGTGTGCCATCACCCACGGACCCTGCGAGTAACCGTCTCAGCATCCTTTCTGCTACACTGTGTTTCTGCGATCTTGTGATCTACGTATTGCCGCAGTCTGAAGTCACTTTTACACAGAGTCCAAGTGCTTCTACATGTGATGGGGGTGTGTGGGGAAATATCTGCTTCAAATATAGCATTATTTACCTTTTGAAAAAACACAGGAATGAACAAAAAGCTTCTCATCTCCAGCCCACGTAACTGTTACCTTTTGGGCTCATACAGTTTGGTTCAAAATTATTTTACAAGCTTCCTTAAAAGCAACTTAGCTCATTTTGTAAAATACTAAATAATAAAACATAAGGAAAGATAAAAAATTGAATCAAAGACTTGGGGCAAGAGAAAAAAGGCTGCCCTGACAACACTGGCAGCAAATATATGTGAACAGGTCTTGGACCACCATCACCCTCCCTCCTTGCTGTGTTTCACACCTCAGTGCACTACATCTTCTCATCTCACAGGTGTGAGGTGGCCATTTAAGGGTCATTTCAAACACAGCGTGCAGTTCTGAATATATCACAATTAACAAAACACCTGCTCTAAACAACTGTGCTAATCTGCTAGACACATCCAGTGAGCATCTTACGTAATCCTTAACAGCTCTTGTGTTTTCAGCTGGCAGCATGTAGTCTGCTGAGCGTAAATTTGTCTTTGTTGGACAATATAAGAGACAATGAGTTGCTGTTTACCTTGAACGCAATCTGCTTACAACTCCTGCCATTGCCATGGTTGATAGGCTGCTGGGGACTCAAGCGTGCATTTTGGGGTGGAGGGAGGAACCATCTTAGCCTATGAAAGAAACATTTGCGGTTTGACTGGTCAATTGTAAAACATAATCTGTACTAATTGGTACACTAACATCATTCAACAAGCAGTATTTTCTGCTGAGAGAATATACTGGGTCCTGAAGGATTCTGATATGTGAAAGACATTGCAAGAATCAACAATGAAATAAATAACCAGAAATGGCTGGTGGAGTCATCGTGGAAGGGCTACTACCTTGTCTGGCACACTGCTTCTAATCCTCTCAGTACTTGACCCAGTTTGCAAAACCACGTAAGATGTACCTTGCAACTTCTTCTCCAGTGCTGGTTTTTGTAGCTTTCTTGGAACCAATGGAAAAGAACGAGAGCTATGGTTTTCTATGCATGAGATGTTATGCACTGTGCTGATAAGCACTTTGCACTTTTTCACTTCCTTTCTTCCAACTTTGTATCTCACAGTATTAACGGAACAGGTTTGACCTACTCGCATTTATCTGTTTTGTTACTCGCAGGCTTGCTTTATCTGTGGCATCCCTCTGAATTGAAACATTGAGTTGGTGTTCCTTACCTCAGATAAAATCTTCATTATTGCAAAATGAATTCCTTTCTGCAGTCTTAAAAATTCATAGCAGTCTACATACATAAGCACTTAAACACCAGAAACCACTCCTGCTGCTACTTCATACGGTTTCATTGCACCGAGGAGCAAATGCAGGCACAGCTGATGACACAGGATCACAGGGCTCTCCGAGGACTTCCTCCAGCCACCTGCTTCTTGACACAAAATATCTTCTCTTTCCTTCTGAACACCCCAGGGCAGGGAACTGTTGGTGAACAGCTCTGCTTTGGTGCCTCCAACATTCAAATGTTTTGGTCTCACTGTTCTTTATCCCCCTCCCCAACCTGCTTTGCAATGCAACATCATTAGCTCTTGATAATCAACAGGGCATGGAAATAACAGTGCGTGGTTGGTGATTACTTGAGCTATCATCTAACGGCTGATCTTCGGCTGATCTTTAGCTGATCTGGTCTGCCTCCACACATTCACCTTCATTCATGTGACAGGGCACTACCCAGTGTGACCCACTTCAGGAGCTTACACTAAGAAAAAGGAAAGATGAGACACTCCAAGTTTTCCGAAAGCCACTGCCCCATTTACTGGAGGGGACAAAGGATGCTGAGAGTGCCTTTGTGGGAGGCTGGCCCCAAACACTCGCAGTTCCTGTCTTATTGCTAGTCCCCTCTCCAGTGGTACAATGCAACGGGAGGTCTTAAAGGCTCTTCTTCACCGCCTTGGCATATATTGAGCACCATGGTTGCCCACATTGAGGAGAGATGAGGATCGTGCACCCATATGGGTACAATGACATTCTGCTGGCTGAGGACTGACAGCAGCTATAAACCAGTAAAACTCATCCAAACCAGCCAAGCCTCCCAAAATAGCTGTTATAAGGCTGCCACAGACCGGCACACAGAGCTTTGCTGTAACTATTGAAGAAGGCACAGAGGGTGAATCACACCGGACAGTAACACAAACATACACCCAAAGCCACCTGCAGGCATGTCCAGCTCGCACTGAAGTCTGGGCCACCCAGGCCCTTTGCCAGGCTCAATTCTTGATCTAAATTCAGTTGCTGACCCTTCCTGCTCATGGAATTCATGGAGACCTCTGCACTTCCCTCATGAGAAAAGCCAAATTATCACAAGAGTTGTATAGAATTCATATGTATATTCAAACACTATAATATAAGGTTGTAATTACACTGCTAAAATTTTAAGGTTTCAGTGAGCATAAAACTCAGCTATTTCTACCCAAAGCCACAGGCTCCCACCGACTAAAGAGCTATTCTGGGAGATCTGAGTCCTTTTGGACTTTGTAGGCTATGCTGGAACAGTTATGATTTCATCTAGAAGAAGGTATCAAAAATTATATGCACTATCCTACTCTTTGGTAATTCTCACTAGACTGTTTCTTCCACGGCTTCTTCACTCCCTGGGATTCCCTGTATGCCTTCTGACCCGCTCATTTAAAATGCTCCTGGATATTTGTCTCCTTGCCCACCAGGCAGAGGGATTTATCAAACATACTATCCCTGAAGAAGGATGCCATTTTCTTCCCTTTAAGAAATCAGCAGAAACACTCAGTTTCTGCACTGTAGAACATATTCTTCCAAAACTTTGCACCTTGCTAACAGGATAGCTGATCTCCCCATCCCACTCCTCTCCCAGTGCTTCGTTCAGTCTTCCCAGTCTGCTTATCCCTGCAGAACAGACTTCGAAAAAATTACAGCCTGCATCATCAATCAATCGAGAGCTCAGTGCAAAGTACTATGGTCCCAAGTGTGTGAGAGATATTTCCATTCTAAATAAGTGTACAATGTTAATGTGGGATTACATACTGAACTAGCAACACACCTTCTTTATTAAAAAAATAAAGCACATACAACTAATGTTGACAATAATGGCACGTTGTCTTCTATAACAATCAGGTTTAATTGTTCATTCTGACATGCTCCAGCACTCTGTTAAACACAGATTACTCAGGACTGAATAAATGAATACAAAGTAAGCTGGCCCACCGCTCTGCACACATCAGTGGAAATAATGAATTACATCATTTCATGAAAATGCATAAAGGGCCAGGGAAGGTCAAGAGCTTGTTATAATTTCATGTTGACCATTTCTGCTCCAGTTTTCTAGAGCAGAATATGTTCTGGAAATGCCTTATTTCTTGCATGAGAGGTCATTCTATTTTTTATACTGGGTTTTTATTTTTTTCTAGAATTTTGTATAATTCAGGTGGTAGCATATTTGCTTTTAAATGTTTTAAAATTCTACAGCTCGTATTCTTATTTGCTAAGCCACATTTATAAACTGATTTTTAGTTGTTGCTCCTTAGTGTGGTGATTGATTTTGCTAGTGAACACAGAGCAGCAGACATATACCCAGCAGCAGAGAGAGCGGAGTTGGATTGCTTAACACTTGTGTGGTTTTTTTTTCATTGTTCTTGCTGCACCTTGAGATTTCTACTAGCAGAAGGACCCTGTTTCGCTAGATACAGCATCCAGTGACAGCAAGACACAATCCTTGCGCTACTGGTTTTAGAATTTACACACATACAAGAACTTAACTGAAAAAAAATAGCAAGACTTGCTGAGTTGTGCTTTAACAGATTTGGTTAGTTTGTAAGAGAAAGCATAATGAAACAAAACAACCAACAAATAAGGATACTGTGCACGTTACTGCCTTACGTACTAATAAACTCTGTGCAGCTATTACACGGGTAATGTTCTGTAAAAGCATACAGTATACAAATGATTCACATGAATGGTCTTCAGTTTACTAATCCCATCAACCTTCTTGTTCAGTCCAAGGGACAAACATGCGTTTCCTGTGATATCCCAAGTCTGTAATTGAATAGATACAATGTCCTTTTCCCTTTGCTCATGTTTTGACATTTTTGGAAGTCTATGAATTTGAAGATTATTAAATTCCTGGAAAGTGGAAAAGCAGAAGCTGCTGCTAGTGGCACTAATGCTCCCAAAAGGAATATTTACCCTTTAGCGCATTTAGGAAAGTATTGAGACCTCTAGAACACGCTACGTAACATATTCATCAGGCTGAAAGCAGGTCATTTAGATAACCATTTACAAATGTGTGTCAGATAAAATCAAGAGCTCAAACTATTACTTTGCACAGGAATATGGCTGTAAATTATGACTCAAAAGGCTCTTTAGGACAGTATACACAGGAGTTGATCCAAAGCCTCTTGAAATCATTGAAGCCTGTCAGTGGTAACGGAGACTCCAACACCAAACTCCTACTTCTCTGGGAAAATGCCAGTCCTTTTCTGAATTATGTTTAACCTTTATGTTTGAACAACATACCGAGGCCCTGCACTGAAAGCCTACACTCCCTCACTCAGCTTCCCACTGTCCACCCACACACAGTGCCAGACAACTGGGCACAGATCAGATTGACTCTCTGAAGCTTCAGTTCACCAAATATTCTCTCAGTTTCTGTAGGAGAATACCCAGTAGTATTTGCCAGCTTGAGGAGGGATGTTCACTCTGCCATACAGCAAGAGACCATCTCTTCCCCAACGTAAACACAAGGCTATACAGTTCTGTAGCACAGATACCTCTCAAAAACGTGGTCAGGTGCACTTCAGGGTCCAGGGCTCTCCAGAACGGGGGAGGCAGCACCACAACCTAATGAACAGGGCACAGACTCACCAAAGTTATGTGAAAATGTGTTTGGATAATAGGGACTATCACACAGTGACAGTAGTTAATTCTCAGGTCTCTTAAGCCTCAATCACTTCCTACCATTAGGACCTAAGAGAAGGCTTGAAGAAAGATTATGTAGCATCTGCCTGAAACAGGAGGTCTCTGAAACTGTCTTCTGATGCATCTGGCTGCTGATGGACCATGTAACGCACAGGTTTGTGTCCTGATGATAGTTCCAATGCTTTGAAGCGAAGCTGAATCAGAGGCAGAGCTGAAATTCATTTAGTCCAGGGGTATGAAACCTGGCTAGGCAAAGACACCACTGCCTCTTTCACTTTCTCTGTCTAACGCCTCTAGGGATGTCAGTAAGTACATGAAGGCTTTCTTCAGGAAGTTATGTCAATGTTCTGGATGCAAATTGATCATAATTGTAATGGTTTGTGTAAGTTGCCCCTTCTGCATCTGTCACTAGTCACTATGAGCACCCCAGTTACTGCTGGTAACTGCTGGATCTGCAGGTTGTCCAAAGACCTGACTTTGGGATATAGCAAACACTGCTCCAAACACTTTCTGCAATCCTCTGTTTTACAAAAAGCTGTCTCTTTCACTCTGGACCAGAGCAGAACTTGAGGCAACTCAAAACTAGACTAATGATACAGACAGCAAGCACAATGTTGTACAGTGACAAAAAAACCCTGGAAGTGATCAAAAAGAACTTCTACATTCTGGCATCCTGAATCCAAAGGATCCAAGTTATGTTTCCCCTCCCTCATACAGTATATCACGTATTCTTTTATTAATTATAATCTCCCATTGTGTAATTTTAAAGTGATTAATTACTTCATCCATACACCCTGGGCACACAAGCTCCAGTCATTAGCAACACCATGTGTTCAGTCCATGCCACAAATCTTTATACAGTGTTTCTTTCGGTCTGCACATAATGCCAGTGTCTTCTGTAGTATCTTGTACAGGCATTTGGCAGTCCTTTGATGGAAGACATGCATCCTGCTCATTAATTTTCTAGTTGTTTATCAGTCATACTGTCAGGTCCCCATTATTTCAAATGCATGACTACAATAATTAGTGTCTTTAGACCTCCTTAGCCTTGCTCCAGGCTATGGTGCTGACCTCTGCGGGTTTAAAGTTTATTCCAAATGAATGTGTTTATTCATCTCCCAGGTGTTGTATTTTTAATCCTTACTGGGGTTTTTCTATCCACTTTAAACAAACTTGCAAAAAGTAACATGCATCTCAAAGGCACAAGAGCTTCCGGTCGAGGAAGCCAAGCAGGAATCATCTCAGATTATTATACTCGGATTCATTAGCTGAACAGCCTGGCAGCGGTGAAGCAAATCAGAGGATACTTGGACGGGTAGAATGTCAATTTGCTAAAGATGCTTGCCTGACGCTCAGAATTTATCTCTTCATTTTTCACAATGTCTTACCATCATTCACAAACTGAACATGTGTCTACTACAAAACTCATTTTCTGTCCCTACAAAATTCACGCCAAGACACTGACAGCAACCCAAGATTACATCAGGTTGAACAGTCACCACAAACCCCAACCCTTACCTCTACACATTAATTACCAAGTTTAATATCATCAGAACCTGAACTCTTACGACAAACGCCAGGCCTCGCCCCTGAAAAATGCTGAGCACATTACAGCAGATTGAAAATTCATCCATTACAAATTCTACATTTTGGATATTTCCAGCAGAGTATTTCCTTCGGGGGAACAGCAAGATCAGGCGATCGTTTAACGCATCCCTCCCGCACCTGCTCCCCAACACCTCCTCCCCGGGGCGGGGCGGTCCTGACGAGAGCGGCACAGGCCCCTCCGAGCTGGGCCTTCGCCAGCCACCAGCCGTACCCCGCCGCCTCCCAGCACCGCCACAGCCCGGGCACCAGCCCCTCCCCGCCGTGACGGCTCCGGGTGCCCCGCATTCCCTCACATTCAGGCGGAGTGAAGGACCCAACGGCTCAGCTCCCTGGAGCGCAAAGCCCCGCGCACCCCGCAGCACCGACGGTGCCAAAGCCCCGGCAGCACTCGGGCGCACCTCACGGATCCCGCGCCGGGAGATGGACCCGGCTCCGGTCCCGTCCCTGTCCCCCCACCCCCCTACCGCCCTCCCGCCCCGGCGAAAGCCCTCTCGGGTCCCCGCGGGCTCCACTTCCCGCCCCTCCGCAGGCACACGGCCACCGCATCTTCCCAGAATCAGAGCTCGTTCCGGTGTCCAAACGAACTTTTAATCACCGATGCGGGTATTCAGAGGAAAACCCCCGAGGAACGCAGCCTTTGCCGCCCCCAGGCTCTCGCTCGGCCCCGGCCCAGCCCGCCCCGTCCCGGCTCTCGTCGCTGCCGCTGCACGTCACGCTCAGCCCCTCCCCGTCCCTGGGGCGAGGCAACCGGGCCGCCACGCTTCCCGCCCGCCGGGCCGCAGCCCCTCGGAGGGCGCCTCACGGCCCGCAGCGCCACCCCACCGCGCCTGCGCAGCAGCACGACACCGAGCCTGATTCGCTGGCGCTTTTGGCGGGCGACGGGCCGTGCGCAGCGGCTGAGGCGGCGG
>Ga0065711_1027860_pt1 | contig 45432 bp, 20 predicted proteins | sample Hoacrofraction12_FD_59098 | JGI IMG/M metagenome (GOLD analysis project Ga0065711, IMG submission 59098) | Hoatzin crop microbial communities from Cojedes, Venezuela - Epithelial fraction 12 v2 (version 2) | ecosystem: Host-associated > Birds > Digestive system > Esophagus > Crop | place... | reverse complement strand
AAGCAAGTGGAGGAAAAGAAGGTTATCAGGAGTAGTCAGGATGGATTCACCAAGGGGAAATCATGCCTGACCAATCTGATAGCTTTCTACAGTGGCATGACTGGCTGGGTAAATGAAGGGAGAGCCATGGATGCTGTCTACCTAGAGTTCAACAAGACTTTCAACACGGTCTTCGATAACATCCTCCTAGGGAAGCTCAGGAAGTGTGGGCTGGGTGAGTGGTCAGTGAGGTGGATTGAGAACTGGCTGAATGGCAGAATTCAGAGGGTTGTCATCAGCGGTGCTGAGTCTAGTTGGAGGCCGGTAACTAGTGATGTCCCTCAGGGGTCAGTACTGGGCCCAGTCTTGTTTAACTTCTTCATGAATGACCTGGATGAAGAGTTAGAGTGTACCCTCAGCAAGTTTGCTGATGACACAGAACTGGGAGGAGTGGTAGATACACCAGAAGGTTGTGCTGCCATTCAGCGTGACCTGGACAGGATGGAAAGTTGGGCAGAGAGGAACCTGATGAAGTTCAACAAAGGCAAGTGCAGGGTCCTGCACCTGGGGAGGAACAACCCATGCACCAGTACAGGCTTGGGGCGGACCTGCTGGAGAGCAGCTCTGTGGAGAGGGACCTGGGTGTGCTGGTGGACGACAGGTTAACCATGAGCCACCAGTGTGCCCTTGTTGCCAAGAAGGCCAATGGGATCCTGGGGTGCATTAGGAGGAGTGTGGCCAAAAGGTCGAGGGAGGTTCTCCTTCCCCTCTACTCTGCCCTAGTGAGGCTCCATCTGGAGTATTGCGTCCAGTTCTGGGCTCCCCACTTCAAGAAAGATGAGGAGCTACTGGAGAGAGTCTAGTGGAGGGCTACGAGGATGATGAGGGGACTGGAGAATCTCTCCTACAAGAAGAGGCTGAGGGAGCTGGGCTTGCTCAGCCTGAAGAAGAGAAGGCTGAGAGAGGACCTAATAAATGCTTATAAATATCTGAAGGGTGGGTGTCAGGAGGATGGGGCCAAGCTCTTTTCAGTGGTGCCCAGCAACAGGACAAGGGGCAATGGGCACAAACTGAAGCATGGGAAATTCCGTCTGAACATGAGGAAGACGGAGCACTGGAACAGACTGCCCAGGGAGGTTGTGAAGTCTCCTTCTCTGGAGATATTCAAGACCTGCCTGGACAAGGTCCTGTGCGGCCTGCTGTAGGTGACCCTGCTTTTGCAGGGGATTTGGACTAGATGACCCACAGACGTCCCTTCCAACCCCGAACATTCTGTGATTCTGTGTTTCTGTAATTCTCTGATTCTGTGATTCTGTGAAATTCCAACGTAAGTGTGTTAAATCCATAGTGTCCTGCCTGAACTGCCCAAGCCGCGTCTGGAAACATACTTTTCATTTTCTGTTTCTCTCTGTACTAACTGATCACCACCATGGTAGAAGAAATAAGAAAATTTTTCTTCTGGCCTCCCTCTTTTCCAGCCATAGGTGGAATCTGAGCAGCTCATACCTTTTACAACTTCAGGAATCAAATTGTGAAATAAGACCAAGTAAAAATTTGCTGGATTACTGTTTATCATTTAAAGAGGTTTACAAGATCTTAACAACGGCTTCGGCATGGAGGTTGGACTGCATGACCCACAGAGGTCCCTTCCATCCCCTGCCATTCTGTGATTCAATGTCCAGGTGAAGACCAGTGACGAGTGGTGTGCCTCAGGGTCGATACTGGGGCCAGTGCTGTTCAATATCTTTGTCAGTGACATGGACAGTGGGACTGAGTGCACCCTCAGCAAGTTTGCTGATGACAGCAAGCAGTGTGTTGTGGTTGACATGCTGGAATGAAGGGATGCCATTCAGAGGGGTCTTGACGGGCTGAAGAGGTGGGCCTACCTGAACAGCATGAAGTTCAACAAGGCCAAGTGTAAAGTCCTGCACATGGGTCGGGGCAATCCCAAACACAAGTACAGGCTGGGTGGAGAGTGGCTCGAGAGCAGCCCTGAGGAGAAGGACTTGTGGGTACTGGTGGATCAGAAGCTCAACGTGAGCCACCAGTGTGCACTTCCAGCCCAGAAAGCCAACGGTATGCTGGGCTTCATCAAGAGAAGTGTGGCCAGCAGGTCGAGGGAGGTGATTCTGCCCCTTTACTCTGCTCTCGTGAGAACCCACCTAGAGTACTGCGTCCAGCTCTGGAGCCCCCAGCATAAGAAGGACATGGATGTGTTGGAGCAGGTCCAGAGGAGGGCCACAAAGATGATCAGAGGGCTGGAGTACCTTTGCTAAGAGGACAGGCTAAGAGAGTTGGGGCTGTTCAGCCTGGAGTAGAGAAGGCTCCAGGGTGACCTTACAGCAGCCTTCCAGTACCTGAAGGGGGCCTACAGGAAGGATGGAGAGGGGCTTTTCACAAGGGTATGTAGTGGGAGGACAAGGTGGAATGGCTGTAAACTAAAAGAGGGCAGATTTAGATTAGATATTAGGAAGAACTACTTCACAATGAGGGTGGTGGAACACTGGAACAGGTTGCCCAGAGAAGCTGTGGCTGCCCCGTCCCTGGCAGTGTTCAAGGCCAGGCTGGATGGAGCTCTGAGCAGCCTGGTCTAGTGGAAGATGTCCCTGTTCTTGGCAGGGGTGTTGGAACCAGATGATCGTTAAGGTCCCTTCCAACACTTACCATTCTATGATTCTATGATTAGTGGGTGCCTGCAATATGTCACCTGACCAGGAAGGACAAGTGGGCCAGACCTTCTAGAGACAGATAGGAGTAACCTCAAGCTTGCAGACTTTGGTCCTTATGGGTGTCTTCAACCATCATTTGCTGTAGAGAAAACACAGCAGGACAAAAGGGGACCAAGGATCACCTCCTCAAAGCTCATGTGCAGTTCATCTCAATGAGCAGGAAGTCCAGCAAAAACAACAGGAGATCGGTGTGGATGAAAAAAGAGCTCCTACCCGAACTCAATGTCCAAACATCCAGGGATGACATTAGGAAAGCTAAGAACCAAATGGAATTGAATCTGGCCAAGGATCTCAAAGACAACAAGAAGGGCTTCTGTAAGTACGTAAGCAACATACCGAGGACTAGGAAAAATGTGGACTCGCTGCTTAACGAGATGGGGGACCTGGTTACAAAAGAAGTGGAAAAGGTTGAGTTACTGAACACCACCTTTGCCTCAGTCTTAGCTAGCAAGCTTGGCCTTCAGGAATCACAGGTCACAGAGACCAGAGAAAAGGCTGGAGCAAGGAAGGTGTACCCTTGGTGAAAGAGGATCAGGTCAGTACTAGGTCCAGTTCTGTTTACCAACTTCATAAATGATCTAGAAGTTGGGGCAGAGTGTACCCTCAGCAGATTTGCAGATGACAGAAGACGATGAGGAGTGACTGATACACCAAAGGGTCATGCTGCCATCCAGAGGAACATTGACAGGCTACAGGAATGGGCTGACAGGAACCTCATGAGGTTCATCAAAGGGAAATGCGAGGTCCTGCAGCTAGGGAGGAACATGCCCAGAAACCTGTATATGCTGGGGGTCACCCAGCTGGAAATAAACTTGGCAGAAAAGTACCTGAGTGTCCTAGTGGACTGCAAGTTGAACACGAGCCAGCAATATGCTCTTGCTGTAAAGAAGATTAAGGATATCTGGGGATGCAGCAGACAAACTGTTGCCAGGAGCAGAGGGAGATGATCCTTCCCCCCTACTCAGCACTGGTGAGGTCACACCAGTCTATGAGCAGTTCTGGACTCCTCTGTACAAGAGAGACATGGACATACCAGAGAAAGTCCAGCAAAAGGCCACACAGATGAGTAAGGCACTGGAGCATCTCTGTTATGAGATAAGGCTGAGACATCAGGGACTGTTTCAACTGGAGAAGAGAGGGCTTAGAGGTGATCTTATTAATGTATATAAATACCTGAAGGGAGGGTGCAAAGAGAGTGGAGCCAGACTCTTTTCAGTGGTACCCAGTGACAAGACCAGAGGCAATGGCCACAAACTGAAACACAAGAGGCTCCCTCTGAACGTCGGGAAATACTTCTTCACCGTGAGGATGTTGTGGAGTCATCATCTGTGCAGATATTCAAAAGGCATCTGGACATGGTCCTGGGAACTGGCTCTAAGTGGCCCTACATTGGCAAGGGGGTTCGACAAGATGACCTCTGGATGTTCCTTCCAAGCTCTGCCATCCTATGATTCTGTGATTCTGTGATGGTAAATCTTTGCCAAGCTATCTGTAAAACTGCCGTATGGAATCCACAAGTGACATGGGATCAGTAAATCTTCCTTCATCCCTTAGTGGTATTTGACAAAGTTAGTTAATCAAGAATAGTATAATGGATTTTAAGGCCAGAGGGGACCATTATAATCATATAGGTTTACAACATGGACTGCAGAAATTCACAAAGTAATTTCTTCATCAAAACTGTAACTACCGGATACATTTCTGAAAGAAATTCTGCCTTCACTTAGAGACTGCAAGTAATGAAAAGACCACTCTGTCCCCAAGTAGACTCTTTCAATACTTAATTATTCATGTTTTTAAAAATTTGTGATCTAGTCTAGCTTCAGCTGCTAGCCGTTGTGTTTTTCATGACAATTTCTGCTAAAGACTTGTCTGCAATTAGAAGACATGGCCATAAAAAGATATGACTTATTTCTGAGCTTCAACTATAACTGTAAGGGTGTTTTCAAGATCATGTGTACAGCTTTACTCGTGTGAACAGCTCTTTCTTTGAGACAGTCTTTTAAGTAGCGTTACTGAACAGAATATACCAGAGCAGGACAAATTATTTTGTCAGTAGTCTTTCTGACGGAGTACAGACTAGAACCATACCAAATTTCATAATCAAGAATTGTGTCCTCTTGCTTAGTTACAGCACTGCCTCCAGAGTTCACTTGCAGTTGGTCATGTGCTAAAACACCTTTTTAGCATCCAGACAAGAACACAAAGCTGCATCTTACAAATCTGATCTACACTCATTACTCCTAAGCAATTAATTTTCCTGGATCCAAAGTACCCCTTTAATGTTCCATCCCTGTTCCAAACCCACACAGACCAGAAAACTTTGTTTTATGCTTTATACTCAAGAATTTTTTTTCTTTCCTTACATTTAAGTTGTAATTGAAATCCCCTGGAGCAATTTTGCGGCTGTTCAGGTGGTTTAAATGTCAAGGACAGGAGGTACAGATCCTCTGTAGAACATACTAGCTACAGAGCCATGCTTCTTGTCTCCTCATACACTGGTTCAGTGACTCAAGTCTTCATTTGGCAGTGGGGCTTGCCTAAAGCCTAGCTCTGAAAGTTATTATTGAACTGCTTGCTGATCGAAACAGGCCATTCTCAGCAGCTGGCTGACCCATATGCAGGAGCCTGAAGCTGGCAGCTGAGCTCAGCTGCCCACCCAAGTCCCGGCTGCATCCAGCCCAGCCTTATTCAGAGCCTGTCCAGGGCTTGCCAACTGGGTTTCACGTACCTTCCCTTTCCCTGTATAGGTTTGGCCTTGATTACACGAGTGTAGGAAACCACCAGTTGTAACAGAGGGGAAAAAAATGAGAGGTATATTCAGTCTGCACCTCTATCCTGTGAGACTTCCTGCCCAAACTGATGACAAGAAAACATTAGAGTGGGGTATGTAGAAATCCTTCACCTATCACCCTGAAATCTGGTTTTGTTTCTCCAAAGAGACTATGGAACTTCCACCGTTGTGGATGTCATGTCATTTAATTTTGATGCTAGAGTCCAAGCTTGGTAGTAATTTCTTCAAGAACATTCTACATACTTGTACTGGCAATTGAAAATTCCCCCATTGACAAGTGGATGTAGGCCATTAAACGGACTAGGCCGTGGAAGTTATTGAAACAGTAACTCAGTACAAAGGGCACTATACCTAGCCTCATATTATAAAGGAAAAATGCAATAGTAGTTTCCATACATGCTGCTTACTGTCTCTTGGTTTTTGAATAATGAAGGGTCTTCTCATTTGTCCTTGAACAAAATACCAGCTCATATACTACAGATGTAGGGAGAAGTCTACAATGCATTTAAGAATAAACACCAAGTGAAAAGTTAAAAGCAAGGTGGTGGGTAGGAAGGAAGGATGAAAAATGATACTATCCTTCATCATTTACCTAAAATTGTTTTTTTAAAATTGTTTTTTCTCTTCAAATGAGATTTGGGATTTTTAGAAGTAACTTACATTTCTACAGAATGCTAAGGAGCTTTTGTGAAATTTACTTTTGCAATGAGATATGATTTTATTCTATAACCTTTTGATTGAAAACTTTTAATGCAGTTTCATAACATAGAGTTACAGTTCTGAGCAAAGGGTGCCCATGGCCTGTGATTAAAAAAAAAAAAGCGAAAGAAAAGCAGAAATAGTACAAGCAACCCAGGAATTTAAGTACACATCTGTAGTTGTACAACTGCATACATGTATTTGTTGTATATCTCAAGTCTTACTGTTAAAAATTTATCATTCTGAGAGTATTTACCATACATCAGTGTAATAACAGAGGTAGTTGTAAATTTTTATTGTGTTGGCAGTAAAAAATTACTTCCTTTATCCACTTTAAGATTGTTTTTAATTATTTGATTAGTTAATAACAGAGCAGAATTAAAAGCTCAAGCTATTTATTAGTTCTGTTCCAAATTATCTGATGTCATATTTAAAATCACTCATCATAATCATAGATACCATCTCATGTGTCTGCAGTGTTACAAGCAAGAACAGTGAGCCCAAACTGGATTAAGTAATGTTCTTTTTTTCTTTTTCCTTTTAGGAAAAAGCCAACAAATCAACAAAGCTTAAAGGGTAACTTTCCTTCAGGAGCACAATGCAATTCTCTGTGAAGATTTTGCTTGCCAGAACAGTCGTGAAAGCACCTACGTTCTATGCCATAGAAAACTTTGCAGGAAAAAATAATCAATATTTAGAACACAGTTCATTTATGAGAATATTAACAATAAAATTATTATACCGTGCACTCTGAACACATGTTTTTCAGTGAACTATGAACTTGCTACATAAAACTTTCAAGAGACAAAGAGGAAATTTGTTTTCATTCACAACTAATACAGTGGACCTAAATACAGATCCAGTGAAGGTGGACTGATCTTTGAGTATTCAGTTGGAATGAGAACTACCAGTCTGGATGCATTTTCATTTAAACGGTAACTAACATGCCATTTCAGAAAGTTATTGTTCTCCTTTTGAGACTAGAATTCTTTAAATTCTGAAACCTGAATTAACATTCTTTCATATAAATTGTAGAGATTAAAAACCTACAGAAGAAGCGTTTATAGCGTCTTCACTTTTATCTAAAAATTCTGGCAGACCTGCTGCACCAGTTCCTAAAATCAGAACAGTCCTTGGAGGTACTACTGAAGAAATTTTGTCTACTCTACAGAATCGGGTTTTGTGCATCAGTAAAATGACTCAGAACTGAGATTCACTGCAAAAATTAAGGACAGAAAGAGTAAAAAAATGATTCTACTACATGTATGTGTCTCTGAGGTGAGTCACGCTTTCTCCATTGAGGAAAGTTTAAGGTTGGAAACGGAAAATGCTATTAAAGCAGTGAAGGTTTGTGTTTATACTGAGCTCATCAGTGTGTGTAATGAACTGTAAGAAGTTGCCCGGGTGATTCACATGGAAAGAATCCTATCAGAAGCCTGACAGCATCTGCTGAGTGTATACTCATCTAAAGTCCTATCCATTGTTGTATGCTTTTCAGCAGTGTCTCCAACTACTTATGGAAACCAAATATTAAACACTTAAATTGAAAATAAACTGGGTATGTACTGTTAAGTTGTCAGAATTCAACAGATGTCTCATAGACAAACTCCCAGTACCCTTTTCTTTACCTCTGTAGACATCCCCATATGAAACAGCTTATACAGGAAGCACAGGTTTTTTACGTTTTCCTCCAGCTTCTTTGAAAAGATTAAAATAGCTATAACCAACCTAATCCTGTAGTATTATTTTCTGACTTTTTCAGTTATTAGAAGCTTCTGTAAAAACACGGTCAGAGGGGGGTTAGCATTTATTTTGCTTCAAAGTTGCACATGGTATGTGCTAATGGTAATACCAGACATTAGGAATTAGGCGTAGAGAGGCTGAGACTAATGAAAGTGGCATATGCTTACTATAAGCCTTTATGTAAACCTTCACTACTACCACACGTGGTTTTTATGTGTTGTCTAACATACTCAGTGGGGAAGCTCTAAACATGGTTGTCTTTGCATTGGCAGGGGAACACTGGACAATGGTTTGGCAAATGTGTCAGACATCACGAAAAAGAGAGGGATGAAAGTGTGGCCAGCTTGGCTGGGTAAAAACAGCAGCCTTCTGTGAAGTCTCTCAGGAGGCAGGCAACATTCAGAAAAGGCATCGGGTTTTAAAAGCTATCAATATCACATTACATACTAACCTCAGATCTCTGAAATATACAGTCACACATTACTTCATTTGGAATGTACTGCTTGTGGTAACGTGAAATTATGCAAGTGCAGGCAGTGTTTACATTTGTCTGTATGGCTTTCGGACATCCACAGTATTTCAATGTAAACAAAGCAACACCATTTCTTTTTCTCTGCCAGAATGCATTTTTCCTCTTTCTAAACTTGTTGGGGAGTAACTGAATATACTTATTATTTTTACTAGAAAATAAATTGTGATTCCAGTTAAAGAGCAAAGAAAAAATTATAACCATCAAGATCTACTCATTTGAGTGCTACCATCTCCTTGCTGTTTATCATTCAAACCAGATCTCCTTACTGTTCAGTCTGTCACATCTCTGAGTATCTGGTGACTGATGTAATCATTAGGCAATCAATGGGGTCTCCCTGGCAATTATCTAACCCTCTAGAGCACTTTTTAGGATTGTGTTGTGATGCAATTTTATTTTTCCTCTTTCCAAATGACATTTAAAATCCCCCATTGTATCTCTGAGAACTGGCAATACGTATTTCCAGTCCTGGATCTTTCCAATCTCAGCCAGAGCTTGTACAGAAAGACAACATTTTAGTCTACTTTCATTGCACTCCAGAAGCCCCAAATGTTCCTGATTCTTATGGTGTAAAATTTAAAGTATATCTTGTGTCAGCTCTATCGCAGAGAAATGTTATTTACATAGTATGATCCTTGCAACAGTGCTAATTCTTTCCATCTCTTTTTCATAGCAGATACAGATCAGTAATATATGTCTGTTTTTTAAATTCAGCTATACACCAGTTCATGCTGTTGTCCCTCTTTACTGGGACTTACAACCTTTATCTAAAGAAAGAATGTAGTTACATCATGCTGTGGGGTTAACCCCAGCTGGCAACTAAGCACCACCAAAAAAAACAAAAAATGAAAATAGTGTTTTATTGTATCTTAAAAGGTTCCCTGGCCAGGAAAATAAATTGCTTCAGATATATACTATCCAGAGACAAACCTTATGAAATGCACAAATACCTAGTCAAGTGGAGACATTAGCAAAATCCTCCTGTTTATATAATACAAGATATTCTCCTCAGTTAAATTATTTGCAAAAGAAGTCCACATCTGCACCAAAGCCAGTGGTACCAGTTTCCAACATCCCAAACCACAGGGCAGAGAAGGCATTGCTCAAAAATTCTGCCCTGAATTTGGCTAAAGTGTACAGCTCCTGTTTTTAAAATAAAATGTCTGGTGGCTTGGTGGTCAACCAGCATTCTCATCCAGATTTTGTTATATTAGAGTTTTTTCCTGAAAATTTCTGTACCTAGGTGCAGTATTGGACTCGAATTTGAAATTTTAATCTGTTTTTATCAGGTAAGGTGAACTGATTTGAGAAACTGGTTAACTTGGAGAGATCAGGATGAATACTCTCTCATTTCAGGTCTAGAAGATTCATTAAGCTCTCTCACTTTAGGAAGAAGGAGCAGATTTATCACACTAGCATCACACTCACTGACTTAGTGTGCAATACTGAAAGTGAGATGATGCATTGAGTCCTTCCACAGTCCTTCTTGTCATGAAAAAACACACTGTTAGCAAGACTCAACCATCATCAAGTCCATTTAATTCTGTTTAATACCATTATTCTTCTGCAGAAATGTATCTTGGCCGCTATGCATATTAATTTAATCTACTATGAGTTATGTAAGTGAGCTCCGTATCATGATGATTTCCGGAAGCTTTTGGTGGATTGAAGGGACCACAATATAATAGTTCTGACCCAAACATATACATCATACAAAGAATTAATGAGGAACTATGACTTCTGCAGCTGTTGTCTCAATCAAAAACATTCTGCATTTTAGGTACTTTCTATTGATTTGATCTCTTAGTATCATACTTTATAAAATTCTTTTCCTGAACTTACCACTGTGCTTAAACTAACCAGCAAAATTCACTTTTCTCTATCTTTGTCCGTTACCTTAATTTCATTAACTGCCATTCTGTCATTCCCTGTATCACCTGTTTTCCTGAAGGCTTTTAAATTGCTGCGTTCCTAGCCTGATGCAAGATTTCAAACTATGGAAAATTCATCAAGGCGAGATATGCCAGTTATAATAGGAAAGCTACTTAAACGGCAGACTGAAACTCCTGACTGATGTTCTCAAGAGAACTTAGGCTCCCCAGCCATTTCATTTTAGATGCAGATAATGTGTCACACGGTTCCTTGTGCTCTACTGAAGATTTTTTTCCCCTTTTTTTACAGCCCTGTTGTTTCACTGTTGATTATCTCCACTTACCAAGTAGTCTAGGGCTTAGTGTGAGAATATTCCTTGACAGAAGACAGAAGTTAAAAGCAGATCACCTAGTGGCTCGTTTAGTGCCCTACCCAGTGATCTGTGAAGGTAACTGCCACTTGGAGGGCAAAAAGGTGCACAAAACGCTGAAAAAACAAATTGTTGCAGTACCTGTAGTCTTCTCTGTGGCAGGATCACCAGGATTTCTCAACCAGGAGGTTTCACACTTTAGTTACTGAAACATTTCACACGAGCTCTGAGAAGTCTCCTCAGAAGATCTTTTGTACACATGACTCTGAAGCTACACCCACACTTCTGAAGAAATTAGTGTCCAGGAATAGGCATTACTAAGCTGTTCAGGCAGTCCTGAGATTGCTTTGATCCTTTGATATTTTACATCTTTTTGTGGACCTGCCCCATAAAGACCTAAGTAAAATGTGTCAAAGCTTAATTACCTTCTTTTTTAAACAAAATCTTATATGTAGTGTGAACCTGTGAAAGTCTGTCTTTCAGATGATTACACCGTGTTATGCCTTTGGTGGTCTAACTCACAAACCAATACATGGAATACTCTAGCAAGAGGTGCTATAATGAGAAACTGAGGGCAAAACAGGTTTTTTTCCTTTTTTTCTAGGAACACTTAACAATTCTGATTTGCACTTGTGTAAAGAAAAAAAAATAACAGGCAGTCAGTAAATGTAGGTAGTGCATGAATCCTTTAGACAATTTACAGTATACTCATGAAGAGAGAAGAAAGAGGTACCTTTTTTATTTTAATATGGACAGCTGATGAACTCTACCTATGATTACAGTGAATGCTATTAGCAGGAGGTACATGTTTTTTATTTTTCATAAGCACCAACAGTGGATGAATTCAATATAGAGTCAAGCAACCTGTTCTGCCTTCTCTGTATTTCCATTCCCAAAGGAACTGCCTTTGGGACTGCCACATCTGAAAGCAAAAAATTCTGAAGCAGCAATGAGCTGGAGTATAAAACAGTGGCAGAGAAGAGATTCAAAAGGTCTGTAAACCTTCCATTTTATAATATGTAATGAGGACAAAGCAGTTTTATTATTTTGCAATTTCCAGTGAATGTCTCACATTAGAAAAAAATTACAAATCTTGGGAGAACTAAAACTAATACAAGGTACTGATATTACATCAAGTATTGTCTAATTTTTTGTTTTGAAAAAAATGAATTTATGCATCTGATAAATACAGTCAAGTAAAGCAAGTCTGGTTAATTGGCTCTAGAGTGTTAATGTCCCAGTGTCTTTTACCCATACTGTTACACAACTTGCTGCAGACCATGAACATGAGACTTAAAGACTGGAATAGGAAGGTCAAATATATGGGGGAAGGGTGGGAGTACATTGTGCATTTATCCTAAACAAGAACCTATCACACCTGGGAAAATACAGAAACTTCAAGTTTGTAGTCTCCAGAGGAAAGTTTAAAGAGAATTTTCTGTGACTCCCTTTTCTGCTCTTCTTTAACCTGCAAAGCAAGCTGTCTTCATGGTGAGATGGAAAAATTTGCAGCAAGTAAATTCCCCATGTAGATTTCTCTTCTGCAACCATAGTATTTCTTTAGAATACTTAACAAATTTGAAAGTACATCTGTCAAGAAATCACTGCTATGTCGTTATAAAATGATTTACAGCCTTTCAAGCATAATTGAAGGTGAGGAGCTGAATGGGTTGACTATATTTCTAAATGCAACACATACGTGCTTCCCAGCATTTCAGCTGAACTGGTAGCTTTCAAAGCTTTCATTCCCCTTTTAGGCCTCAAAGAAAGTACTGTAGAGGTACGCAGTCTCTTTGGGCTTCCCTCCGTGTATGGAGCCAGAAAACCTTAGTTCACCTGTGCCCTAAGCATCATTGGCAAATTAGCTTCCCTGCTGGAAATGAAAAAAAGGCAACATTTAGAAGACATCTGTAGAAGATCTCTAGCGTCCTTTTTTCTACCCGATGAATACAATGATTTTAGTAGAAAACATCCCATTCAGAAACCCCAGGAGAAGATTTCTTCTCCTTCTGCTCTCCCCTTTACCTCCTGCATTCCCACTGCTCACTCCTTTGGGTCTTCTTGTGGGACTCCCTTGTATCTTCCTATATTCAAGGGGTGGTGCAGGCTGTTAATTTACTGGACTCAGGGATCCTAAGGAGCTCCTAACAGCTTTATAATGGCCTATGTTTCAGAATAAGCCAAGAAAGACTGTGAGCAAGGGAGAGAGCTTGGCAGGTTTTGCACATTTTTGTGTTTCATCGTGTCTATTTCTGACTTTGCACCACTTGCAATAGCAACAATTTATGGGGCCTAGGAGTAAATACAATGGGAACTGTTCAACTTTCAGCCTCACATTGCTGCAAGTGTTTGCACTAAATTGTGGGGGTTTTAAAGCAATAGGTAACAACAATTGTTTCGCCCTTTGCGATTAGCCATCATTTTGACAGATTTCTGAGTTACTTGTTTAACTCTAATGTCCTTGTCTATAATCTGCAGGGTGTACTGGATGAAGAACATTTTCAAATTACATGGTTTGCAGTTCCTAGTTCCACTGAATTTACAGCTGCTTTCAGACTCAGTGAACTGCATTTGATAAGGCGGTATTCAGTCCAGAACCTTTCTTTAGGTACATAATTGAAACTATTCTACCAAAACTGTTTCACTTAGACTACAATCACATTCTGCCAGCCACTCAAAAATCCCCCATCCTACCATGAGCAGTTAGTGGTGGGTGTATAATGTCATTTAATCATTTCCCTCTAAAGCTCTGGCACACGTGAATAATACTGTAATGCTGATCAGGTATGTGTCCAAGCAGCGGCTCAGGGTATTCCAGTGTGTGTGATCTTGCAGTGTGGCAGTTATAAATTCAGAGACACAGATGTCCCATTAAGTGACAGTCCAGACTTTATGCTGTCATTTAGAGACTGGCAGGTGTCCGGTAAAGGACACGGTACAGTCTTCCATCTGTTTGCCCAGCTACAGGATGCAGAGCAAAGAGCTCTCCCCTTGTAATTGTGGTATTGCAGGGGTTTTGAAGTCTCGTTTATATTAAAGGGGCCCTGTGAACATATTTTTGCTTATAAATTCTCAAAGTGATTTCTTTATTAATTTCTTCCCTCTGTCACTGCAGAAATGAATCTAGCTTTACAGATTACTGCGGTGCTATGTAACAGACTTTCCTGTACTAGGAGATTTCCAGTTCTCTTCTAGTAATCAATACTAACTAAATCCTCTGCTATTCACTGTATTCCAGAGAAATTTAAAAAAAAAAAAAAAGGAGCTTTCCATTTTCTTGGTTTGTTTGTATGATCTGCTAGCTAAGACACATACAGAAAGGGGATTATGACTTTATAGGCCACAAAGTAAATGAATGAAGAATGCATGAAACACTATCCTTAGATGATGGTTTTCAGAAATACTATAGCAGAAAAATGAACAATCATCTGTGTTGTGAATGGGAGTCCTAGAAGTCTAGTTCTGCTTTCTATTTTAAGAATACTGACAGTGCTTTTATTCAATTTTAAAAATATCTTTTTATTCATAAGTGTGTTAAAGCAGCTCAGCTGATGTTCTATTTAAAAGACAAGCACATGAGACACATTCTTGCAACATCACTAGTTTTATGCTTTTCCATGCTGTTATAATAAGGTGACATTTATTATTTAATCCATTCTCTTGGGTTTATTGTCTTGTGTGGAGCACAGGGATTTGCAAGAATTGCTAACTCACTTTGAACTCGGTTGTTATGTGACAGAGAGACCTGTTACTAGCAGCAGCCTTACTGCTGGTGGCTTTATTTTGGGGAAAGATTGGGCAGTGCAGAGCTCCCCTGACGAGTGGTTGACCACTTCCCTCAAGAAAGGACAGGTATCTAGAATTGGGATAGATGGAGGTGCCCTACTTCCAGACAAGGAGGTACTGCACCTTCTGTTGAGGAACATCGGAGGACAAGGAGTGATCACCTACATGCTAGAGCCTACTGTCTATATGAACTCTAAAGCAAGTCTGGACACATCACCTGGGTCAATAATGCCACTTCAGTGAGTTTGATGATGCCACTTGGGGGAATTAGGCGCTCAAAAGTTGGACATCTAGGCACAAGTACCCTTTGCTGGGTCTATCACCTTTCTTAGTGAATTTCTTCAGTAAAATTGACAGGGTTGTATAGTCCATGAGCATTACATGTCTGTACTACCTACAGATGTTGTTTGGCCTTCTTTCTGCTGCTTGGCTGCAGTAAGTAGCTGGAGGAATAAGAACAGCAAAGGATGTAACCAAAAAGGATAATTTTCATTTTGCTTTTAGGAAATATGAAAATATTTGATCCTTAAAAAAACCAATGGAGTAATAAATAAAGCCAAATCGTTGTAACATTTCCACAAGAAAGGGCCTGAAAATTATTTAAAATAGGAAAAAAAGGTATTTTTAAATATGCATGTATATTTATAGATGAGATGTCTGGTATCAGCCCTGTTAATGGCTCTCAAACTACAGTCAGCGAATCACCAATGATGGGCAAAGCTTTTCATTCTACTGATAGCAAGCCATTTAGAGACAGATAAAATGGAAAGATGGAAAATGAAAGGACTTCTTATAAATTTGCCCACAAAATTAAAAGGTAGAAGAAGTGCACCTTAAACTCTCTTTGCTCCATTCACTGAGATATGAAGTGTATTGCTTTTTTCATGAGCTGCATGTCATTAGTAGAGCCCCATCAATCCCCTTAACAAGATTGTAGGTCCTATTTCAAACATAGGTATGGCTCAACATAGCTCCTGCTCAAAAATATTTGTGGTTTAAGATGTAAAAGTGTGCATCCGGCCACATGGGAAGGCAGAAATTACGTGCACCAAATAAAATTTTTCTTTACAGCCATTGCACTGTAGAAAAGAAAAGACAGGATGAACACTTTCAGAAACACCAGTATTTCCTGGGGCTTGTCTGAGCTTGGATGAACTCTGTGCCTGTCAATACAGGAATTAGACAGAAAAAGCAGATATAGATGGAAAGATACATAAAAGTGCACATTTAATAATATCTGTGTAATATCTAGGTCTTATTTATCGAACCTTATATTTATTTGTCTTTTATCTCTAAAGTAGACAAAACAGATTTGTCAGATTCTTCCCTCTGCCTTTTATATAAATTTCAAACATTCATGGTCATTCATTATGATATGTAACAGGAATGGCATCTGCAGACCGTGGGGCAAGGGTGAAGAGGGTGGCAAAGGGCAAGGGAGACTGATTGAGCAATTGGAAAGGGAAAAGAAGGATTAGATTGTTTTATTAGAGAGAAGGTTAGGGGTTATAAGACAGGGAGAAAAGATAGGTCCTCTGATGGGAAATTAAGAGTGCCACGGAGTCAATTAGGTGTGTGGAGGACTTTCCAGACTGGGGGGCCGAGAGGCAGGGGAGCTTGGTGCTAGGAATGGGGAACGGAGGACGGGGAGGACATGTGGTGAGCTTAGCAGCAAGAATGGGGAAGGCGGTGCTGTAAATCACAGGCACTGCCTTGCTCCCACATGGAAAGAAAAGAAGATGAGGTCAGTTGGCTTCATGTGGGGTTACACATGTTGTATTACCTTGGGTTATCTAATGGATCTAGAAACAAAAATGCTGTTAGAGTGAGCACTTAGGAACAAGGTCATGAGGTCAGCTTTTGCCCTGATGTTTACAGAGAGTACATTGAGGTCGAAAGGAAAAGGGTAAGTCATGCAAACCTACCTGGAGGTACACTGAAAGTAGATGTGTCCATGTTTTTTTAAAAAATAAAAAAAGCACCTATTCCACTTGGCTTCTTTTTTAATCCAGTATGTACCTTGACTCACTGGCTTTGAGAGCTTCAACCTTAATGTTTACAGTCCTCCTTCTGTCTTTCAACAATAGATCTACCAGATGCGTTGGGGAGCTGAAATAAATCTAAATAACTAAATAAATACAACTGTATAGACATGATTGCTTGTGTGTGTTATTGCCCCTTAGGGAGAAGAACTACTTCTGGCAGACCGCTTTATGTCTGCCAGTGTTTCCCCTGTGGAGCAGTAATGTGCTCAGGTAGTCATGACTATATCTAATAAAAGCTGCAAAATAACTTTATTCCGGAAAAATTAATCCTGGCTCCAAAACCACATTAGAAAAAACACACACACACAAAAAAACCCCTCCCATTAATAAAAGGAGTCACCATTATTGTGTATGTTAAGAGCATCCCACATGAATATAAATCACTTTTGGAAAACAAGCATGAGGTTAGATATGTTTAGGATGCTAATATTATGTCAAAAAGACCATAACCTAGGAAAGGCTGGAAATGACATAGTCAGTCTTCATAGGCTGAAGGTGCTTATCGCCAAGTCTTTTAACATCTAAGCAAGGTCAATATGCTTCTCAGCTTGAATAAACTCCCACAAGTAAATTCCCATGTTTGAATATGGTCAATTAAAAAGATATAGGCAGAGACCGTATGACAATCTTGATAAGAAAATATCTATAAATTAAAAATACATCATTTATTTGGGTTAACAAATGGAACTTGAAGCTGAAATTAATGAGTCACAGAAAGGTTTAGAACAGAAGGGACTTCTTGAAGTCTTCCAGTCCAATCTTCCTGCTCAAACAGGGTCAGCTAGAGCTGGTTGTGCAGGACTGTGTACAGCTGGGTTTTGAGTACCTCCAAGGATGAAGATGCCACAGCCGCACTGGGCAACCTGTACCAGTGTTTGACCACCCACACAGTATAAGTGGTTTTCTGTGTTCAGATGGAGTTTCATGTGTTTCAGCTGTCCCCACTTCCCTGTCAGTGAGCAATGCTGAGAAGGGGCTAGGTCCTTCTTCTTCATTCCCTCCTATCAGGTATTTATACGTATAAGTGATATCCTCCAGAGCCTTTCTACTTCAGGATGAAGAATCCCAGATCTCTTAATCATCTTTGTGGCCCAGTGTGGGTCTTTCTTCAGCAAGTCCATGTCTTTCTTGTCCTGGAGAGCCCAGAACTGGATCCAGTACTTCAGATGCTGGGTAGAGAAGATACATCATCTCTCTGGACCTGCTAACAATACTTTATATAGTGCAGCCCAGAGGGCTGTTGGATTTCTTTACTGTGAGGGAGCATTGCTGTCTCACAGACAACCTGTTGTCCACTAGGACTCCATATCCTTCCCTGCCAGCCTTCTGGACCATCAGGTCCCTGCATATACTGGTGCCCAGCTTATTCTTCCACAGATGCAGGACTTTTCATGTCTCCTTACTGAATTTCACAAAGTTCCTATCTTACCAATTCTCCAGCCTGTTCAGGTCTATCTGAACGGCAGCACAACCCTCTCGTGTTTCAGCCATTCCTTCCAGTTTTTTGTCTGTAAACATGTTGAGGGTGCAGTCGGCCCCATTATCCCTTAATGAAGATATTAAAATGAGAAGGGCTTTAAGGAAGATGTTGTAATTAGTCTAATATTAACTCAAACACAATTCTAACCACACAGATAAAGAGGACTGTTTGGAAATAGTTGGCACGGATTTGCCAAGGGCCAATCACACCTCACCAACATAAGACAACAGGATTTGTGGATGAGGGGAGAACAGTGGATGCCATTTTCCTCATTTTTAACAAAGCTTCTGATGGTATATCACACAATACTCTTGAATCCAAGGCAGGCTGTTACAGTCTGCGTGGATGGACAAACAGATGGATTAAACACTGGCTGGATGATTGGACTCAGGGGGTAGTGGTTAATGCCGGTACCAAGGAGATTACTGCAGGGGTCTGTACCAGAATGTGTCTTGATTCTGATTTTGTGACCGGGAGGAGGAGAGGGGTTGCACTCGTTTCAAGACTGATGTTGATGCCAAATTTGTGGGGTCAGTAGGTACGCTTGAGGGCAGGGCTACTACCCGGAGGGACCTGGACGGGCAGGAGGAACAGGAGGATGAAAATCTGAAATTCAGCAAGGACAAATGGAAGTCCTACCCCTAAGAGGCATAACCACCCCCAACAATACAGTCTGTGGACTGCTTGTTTGGGAGTAGCTCTGGAGGAAAGACTTGGGGATCCTGGTGGGCAGGGAGCTAAGCAGAAGCCAGCAGCAATGCTGCATTGCTGCTGGCAGCAATGAAAACCAGCTGCATCCTGGGCTGTAAGAACTAGCCAGTCAATTAAGGACAGGATTGACCCAATTGCTTTGGCACTCGTTAGGCTACCCCAAGATACTGCATGTAGTTCGTGACCGTCAGTACAGGAAAGACATCAATAAACCGAGCGAGCTCAGAAGAGGGCCACTGAGGTGGTCATGGCTGGAGCACCCACCCTGTGAGGAGACACCAGAGGAGCAGGGCTGTTTGAACCTGTACAAAGAGTGGCTCAAGAGGCAATGAAGAGCAGTCCCTATGTCTGGCTCTGGTGCAAGCAGCAACTTGCACCAGACAACTTTCAAGCACCCTCCCACCAGAGTTTTCCTGTGATTCTTAATTCAGCCACTTAATTATACTCATTTGATGTTCTTTAAAAAGCTTGGCTGACAAAGGTAATTCTGTCAAGTTAGTAGTCTTAAACTGTCAGGCTTAAAACTGTGTGAAATTCTGATAAAATACACTGCCTCGTTACAGTAATAGTACACTGTATCTGTTAAACATTGATCAACAACCATATATCATTCAACAGGGAAGGATGTTAGAACAAAAATAATTTTAACAAAACCCAGGAAAAGACACTGATCTAGGGGAAGAAATCACTCCTGTGTCATACAGAATGGGCATCTATATTGTTGAAAACAGTTCGGAAATATTTTAAGATCATAAGACACACAACTTTGCATGAACTTCTATGACTTACAGGCTGAGGTGTTATTTAGAGGCATAAGCAGAGAGAAAACTAGAAGAAACAGAAGGCACATAAACATCTCTGTGTGGCACATGACAGTACTATCTATGAATACTATGTACACTTTTTTCCCCATAGCTTTAAAAACAGGTGGAAAATCAGAGAAGGCAAATAATCACACTCCAGAGCTAGGGAAGTTGTTTTGTAGCAAAGGATATACAGAGCTTAATGCATTTACTTCATCGTATCAATGAAGAGACAGCTTGATTATGATATATAAGTGCTTCAGGTGGACAAAATACCTGAAATTCTTTAAACTACCTAAGAAGTGTGTAACAAGAGTGAATTGCTGCAAGTTAAAGCCAGTCACATTCAAATGACTAATACAGCACATTTTTAAATGTTGCCAATTATCCAGTAAAGTAATCTACCAATATAAGTGATGGATTCTCTATGTTTGGGTAAGGAGTGACTCCTTTCCGGAAAATGCATTGTTGAATTTATGCATATGATTGCAGGTGTGAGTTGTAGTATATTTAGAGAAATTAAGAGCATTTGGCTGGAAGGAGTACTGACACAGAAACTAATCCTACATTCAGACCAATTTGTTGCATCTGTGCTATAAAACGGCTAACCTAAGGTGTTGCACTGGACTAGGATCATTGACTTACTTTAATTGGGGGGATGATGGCTTTTTCAAATGAGCTAGGTCAAACATTTGTAACAATGTGAGTACAATTCCTAATTACACAAAGCTTTAGTGGCTTCAGTTGAGTGCGAATCAGATTAAACGTAATGGACAAGCAGACAGATTGTATAATGATCCTTTGTGGTCTTAAAATTTCTGAATTTGAAAAAAATAAACCTGTGTTTTAGCTTACGCAGCTGTAAAAGCACAATATGCCTGAGCACAGCAATGTAACGTTTATCTGATGTATGCTAAGTCATTTCAGAACCTTAGATGAAGTCTAAATCATAATTATTATGGTTATTACAGGTGATCTCTCTGTGCCAAACAAATCTTGGATGATACGAGGGAGTCACAGAGGGAGTTTGTTGATTTTTTGAAGAGGGTTTTTTTTTCTGTACACACATATCCCAAAAGGTAATTTGCCTTTGCTATGGCAGCATTTTCAAGGCAGGCTCATGTGAGATCTCAGCAAGAAGGAGACATAGCAACCACACAGCCCAAGGAGGCTGTTTTACTCTAGCCATCCTTGACAGCTGTGGATGCACTTTGTGTCAGTGTCGGTGCTGCTAGGCTTCAGAGGGAGTGCAGTCAGCTCCTTCTGGCTTGAGGGTCTGCAGCAGCGGCACTGAACCTTGCTGCAAGAAGGCCATTACAGAAAACTTACCTGGAGAAATATTCTTCACAGATTATGTTTGTTAATCTAAGAATCATAATCTAATTTGTCATTGTTATACATTATTCACATTAGCTGAACGATTTGGTGCCTTAACCAACCCACAGGAACAAGATCTGTGCTCCTCTTGCAATTTGACAGAGTGAGAAAGTCTGTCAGTGATAAAAGAGGTAGGGAGTGGAGGGAAGAAGCAACAACACAGATACAGGGATACAAAGATACGTTTAGCGCTCATGAAAGACAGCACCTAACACCCAGGAGGAGCCCTCAGCTGGGCTCCCAGGCAGCTAATATGTTGGCGGTTTTGTTTTGTCTTAAACACATTCATTTCCTTTCTACAGTGCCTGTTTGGGGCGGTGACATTTTTTCTCCTTTGAAAAACTGGTACTTTCTTGTTCCCATCCCCACACTTGTGTTTCACACAGTCCAACATTGTTTACTGCAAATGGTCTTTGCACCAGCACCAAGGTGGCGGGAGGGCACCTGGTACTCTTACAAATTTGCAGAGTTGGGCACGGCCGCAATAAAGACTACTGCTTGATTTACAGCTTGTGCACAAGACTGAAACATGTTGTCATTCTGGCTGAGACTCATACTCTTCCTGCTAATGGTGTCTGAGAGGCTTGAAACTAAAGTTTGTTTCTAAACTCTGAGTTTTCAGTTTACATACTTGGTAGATGGATAGGTTCATCTCTTATGAGGGCAGCTGTGTTTGAGGCATTTGAAATTTTTTTTCCATACTGTTTGTACTAAAATAGATCCACAAAAACTAAGACGTTTTAAAAAAGAACACATGAATATTTAAGTAAGTTTTCCTTCTAGATAGAACTAAATACTTATTCTCTTGCACCTGAATAATTTTACTTACATTTTACCTAAGAGAAGGCCTTAGTCAGACCTGTACCATAGATACTCCTACCCTAAAAAGGCATTGCAGAAATGTTGAGCATCAAGCACGGGATTTCAGAAAAATATTTTCCAAACACAGCATTTTAAACAGCAGATATATCATTTTTCCCCTTGACTTCTGTTTTCTGCAGCATTATTACAAATTCAGATTTACAAAAGGTAGAATTGGATGTTTTATTTCTAGCAGAGTGACTTTATCACTTTGGCTAAACAGAAAGAATCAGAGAGATAAGCCACCTTTGCAATTTTAAGAAATGTAAATTTACATTTTGACCTTTCAGGTACTTTAATGCCGGGTTATTGTCTGACGGTGATTGTTTCACAGGACATTAGAAGTAATTCACAAAGGTTATGCAGATAGCACATTTTAAAGTAATCTAGTGGATAATACCCGGCATACGTGACATTTTAATCAACTTCAGATTGTGTAATGGAATTGTAACTGTGTGTGCCCCTTCAGCTATTCGAATTAGCAGGAAAAAGAGACTAAAGTGCTAGAAGCATTTTACCATTCAGCTGTTAGCTTCCCTCAATTCTCTGCTAATGCACTTGAACCCTAGCCTGCAGTAATCGCAGGAAGCCCACTGAGAAGGTAATGGAGTTTCTCTCTGCCCAAGGTCACTGCTCAGCACTTGTGCTACTTGACTTGACCTGATGTGTCAGAGGTGCCTGCACGTGGCTGTAGAAGGCAAGAAGAGGATGAGAAGGATTCATTCACTAAGGGAGTAATTATTGCTGAAAAACGAAGTTGTGGAGATAATGTCATACATTTGAATTAAATCATAAAAGGATTTAAACAGATTGAACTGCTGTTGTGATACGGGAGTATAAACCTTCTGATCTTTATAGGAAGCTGAGGTGGTTTAGAGGAAAAGAGTAGGTCAGATTCCTGTGGCTGTACGGCATACACAGAGAATCTACAGTGCACTTCATATGTACATAGCCATCTCACTTAGCAGCTAGTGAGTGCTGAAGCTGTCTGAATAAAGCAACAACAGAAAGAAGGAAAAAACAAACAAACAAACAAACAAACAAAACAAAAAGCATAGCTCAGTACTGTTCACTTAAAAAAAATATTAGGGCATATGATAGGGATAAAATCTAACAAATTGCTACTGAAACAAAAGATGAAATTTAATCTACAAACATGCAAAGGAAATTTTATATTTTTCCTCCTTCTTCTAGCTTTATTTCTAGAGCATATCACAGCATGACACAGCTACACCCTGAAAATGGCACAGAGCCTTAGCAGTGACATTTTAACAAGTCTAAATGATTTAGAGTCTGTACTGATCTTGTTATATGATTGGACACAATTAGTATGAGAGATGCATGCTTGACTGCACCGAGTTGTGCACTCTAATAGTCTGACCCATTAAGGGACTGTGTGTTTCTGTACTGCAGGCAAATAGGGCAGTCAATGATTTCAGTCACATCACTGAAAAAGGCAAAAGGTGAGAGGTACTCAGGTGATGCTGGCTTCCCCTTTCCCCACTATGACTTCATGTTTCTGACTGTTTATGTAAAATCTGTGGACAGGGAGTGGGCAAATGACGTGGTTGCAGTCAGAATCAGAAGAGAAAAAAGGATGAACAGAAAGTGTTTACAGAAAACTGTAACTTTATGTAGCAGACAGGAATAGGAAGCCAGCTTGGTCCTAGCTGGAATCTTATCCCTAGACCTCAATCTAGTTAGTGATTTTCAACGCCTTTTTTTTCCCTTTTTTTTTTATTTTGTATGTATGAAATTGAAAGTGTTAAAGTACATTAGGACAATCTATTTTCTTTGCTTTCCACTTCAAGTGCCAGAAAATTCAGATGATAAAAAAAATTAATCTTATGAGATTTCCCAGCATAATTTTCTAAGTTTCAAAGTGCAGATAGCTTCTTTTGACTGATAACATGCTTATTGTCCTGAAACAGTCGCCTGCTCACCGAGACCAGTGTTTCTCATCAGTCTTTATCGAGTTATTGTCTCATAAGACAATGAGAGTCATTTGGGGCAAGGTGTAGTTTTCACTGTTCACTGTATTTAGCCAAGACAGGATTCTGTCTCATGAATATAATTTCCATTATCTGCCTCAGAACGTGTTATAAAAAACAAATAAACATTAGGCCAAGCAAATGAATGTCTGAATATCCAGTCACATGGTATTCGAATCAACCTAGCGTGTGAATAATAGCTATTATAATACTGTTATTGATCTTCTGAGGTCTCCAAATACACTGAAATTCATTGTGTTACAGAAGAGCCTTCTTCAGTTTGCACCCTGGGGACATCAGTGAACAACCAAAGTTACAATGAACTTATATTGCTTGGAGTGTGAATGGAATCATACCTACTGGGTTTGCTACCTCGGTCATCCTTAGAGTTGGTGGTTTTGGTCTGTGTGGGTACAAAACTATAGCTGTAGGAGGCATTAACTGCATCTTCCCAAAAGCATCTATCCAAAATAGTCACAGTGCCTCTGTGGACAGGGAGAAATATCCACTGTCATGACTGTGACAGTGTTTGATCATTGGTTTAAGAAATTGAAATTGGGGACTGCTCCCTTAGACAAAGAATCAGCCATCCAAGAGCTGCAGAGAAGGTGGGAAGAGGCAGGAGAGAAACAAATTCTTCAACCTGAGCTGATTTCAAGAGTCTTATGAATCAACCAACACAGTCTCAAATACTGACTTCTGCAATAGCCAGAATTAAACCTCATCAAAGCAGTTAGTTTTCCAGTGACAAGTCACTCAGTGCTAACAGAAGTTTCTGGAAAGTGACTGTATTGTGACATTGATTAAGATCACATCCCAAAATACTGCAAGAAAGGAAACTTGCTGCGGACAGCAGACAGGCGGAGTTTGAGGTTGCGTTTGAGATGGGAAAAGATATCAAGCAGTGTAATCCAAAGCAATTTTCATCTCCTTGGAAAAAAATGGAGGAGTTCTGAGGGATTAGGGCAATTTAAAAACCTTCGCTGAAGCTGTCAGAGCACAGGCAGAGAAGGTATGGGCAGCAGCCAGATGTGATCAGTTCTCCATGGACCAACAGACAAGATTACAACCAATGGAAATCAGACAGACAGCCCGAAAACCAATGGAGCATGTATTAATTTTAAGCTGGACACAACCTAGTGTGTTGCTGGTGACAGTTATTGGTACTGGTGGGAAAGATATTATATTGGAAGACAAACATGTGGAGCTAAGTGAAAGAGAACCTAATGTACGTTAGAATGATTTCAATATGTTAGGAAACAAGAAGAAGAGGTGGATGGGAGGATTATAATCATATAGGCTTTAAAAAGTGTCTTATTTCCTTCCTTTTGCAAGACTGCACATTCAGGAAAAGCAGGGGATGAAGACCACTTAGCAAAGGCTGGAAGACAGAACGTGGGCTGGGCTGGTCCTTGGGTGAGTGTTGCTGGGATGTTCTGTTATCCAAGTAGTACAGGACTTTTGAGTACAGATTGTATTCACATCACTCATTTACATGGTTTATGTTAATAGATTTTGTCTTGGAAAGTGTCATATCAGGGACTGTTACTTTAATGAGCTCTCCAGACAGCATCTGGGCAATGCCCAAGGTGTTACTGTGGCCTCATCCAGCCACCTGGGAATGGGGATGTTGAGACCCCAATCCTTGTCAGGGCATCTGTGACCCCCCCAGCAAGAGGGCAGCAGCATGGGCACCCATCAACAGTCCTGCACAGCTTCCTTCCTAACAGACCCGGCAACAGTACACAGCCATTCAAGCTCTGAACCAAGGTACATGAATATCTCAAAGCTTGCCTCCGTGTTGTGCTGTCAGGAAAGAAATGAAAGAGGCAGATGGAGCAACAAGAAAATATCCTTCACGCAGTTGTGAAATGAGACAAAATGAAAGGTCTATGCACAAGAAAGAATACTAAAATAAATACAGAAAATCAGGGAATTAAAGAAAGGAAATGTTTAAAACTCAATACATCAGGGCAGATAAGTAATATTGAGAAAACATGCCAGATTCTGAAGCGGGTGTTTGAGAAACAAGTGAGAAACTGAAGTGACTGATTTCTGAACCCGATGAGCTTTAAAGTGTTAACACATTTCTGTTTCATTTGTAGAGTTCTTCAACACTGTTCAAAAAATATCTGTAGAGGCTTGCCCAACAGAGAACGATATAATTTAAGAATATGCTTTGGCAAGATTACAGTTATTGCTTAAAGGAATTCTGGAGGGGAATTAGTTTTAATAAGATACTCTAATTATCAAAAACATATTGTGAGAATCTGGGCCACAGGTCTAAGAAGACCTGTGCACCCTGCAGACCTTAATGTTTTCCATTGTTTGAGGGGCAAATATTGTTTTGTTTTGCATTTGTTAAATTTTGTAATTACTTAAATACTTCTACATCAGGGAATCTTCATGGATGGTGACTCATTTAGATCCTGCAAGCCTTCCCTGGATCCTGTGAGACTCCTAAGGGAGCACAGGTATCCTGTCAGCTGTGTTATTAATATTTGATTTTTCTCTGTAAAAATGATAATGCTGCTTTGGGTGATTTATATGAATATGCAAGTTCTCAAAAGAACATATATAAAGTGATAAACCTAGGTAGGTAGCTGTATGTGAGTTAAAAGATATTTTCTCCTTTAAAGCCAAGCAGTTCAGCAAACAGTTTACTGCAGAAATTATCTCCTATACACCCTGTATTTTCCTTGTCTTCACATTGCACCTAAAATAACTTTTCTAATAATCTATCATAGAGAATAAAAAGTAAATGTATTTCAGTGGAGTTCCCATTTAAGTTCTGCCTTGTCTTTGATTCAGGTTCTTGAGATTCACCCTCAATTAAAAAAGAAGTCTTCTATGTCAAAAAAATTTGTGTATTTTGAGCTAAATCCATGAGGCAAATTTGGTACATTGCCTTCAATACAGTAACCATTTGTGTGTTACCTCTTTACGTATTGCCTGCAAATTCTTTTCAGGTAATTTATCCTATATCTCTCTTGTACAGTTTATGTTTTAACAAGCAAAAAAGATAGCAGATAATTTTATAATGTGGAAATGGAAAGTAGATCACCATATAGCATGATGTCTCTTTTATTCCAAGCAGTTGTCAAGATGCTGATAACAACTGAAAGCACAGATTTGCTAATGTTCATGCATGCCCCATACATGCGTGCAGAATATCTCTATTTGTTTTGTGCCAGTGGACCTGCTGCACTGGAAGGGAGTTTTTCACTGAAATTTTCATACTGTGAAATAGTTTCCCTAGCAGTTCTGAAAAGCCCTGAAGCAATTCTAGCTCTAGTATGTGCTGTCGACATGGTATAAGCAAAAACACTTTTAAACTTTAGATAGACTATATCCTAGACATCTTTTCTAGGGCAAAGCAATGTTGTTATGGCAAGAAGAATTATGTAAGAGATTACGTTTTAAACTGCTACCATGCTGACCTATTAATTTGCTCTTTGGAAAGGAAATAAAGTCTTTATATATTCTCTATTTTCACACCATGGGTCTTCTTCTTTCATAAGTCAAACAAGGTCAGAGTGTCTCATTTAAGTGAGATAAGATTCAGCAGATAGTGTCAGTAACTACCATCTAGAACCATCCCAGCTTAAGTAAAAGTTATTGAAGTCAAGGCATATGAGTGATTATGGTTGCATTCTCCCAGCACAGACATCTATCTTCTACATGTTTCGACAGACGCTACAGGTTAACTGCCTTTAAAGTCTAATATCAACTATTTTGTTAATCATCTCCAGGCTGTGCATACCTGCTGTTGCGTTCACCACAACTTTCTTCTGTTTGGCACTCCTTTGATAAAGGTAAGACAGAAAGTAATAGCTCTTCATTTTGCAGAAAGGGTTTAGCACCACTGTTTAGATAGGAAAATCACAGCGATGCTAAGCCCTCTTCAAAAAATTTCCCATGGAAGAAGTCTAGTCCGTGTGTGCTAAACCAATATATGGTAGGTTGAAAGATTAGGAAATATATTTCATATTCACGTTACTACTCTACACTGACTAGCCAAAGAAGACAAAGCCCACAAGGACTTACTGCACTTACTGGAGTCCAAACCCTGCTAAAGGATGAAGAACGAAGTCTCTTGAGAGGTTCTTTTTTCTGCATCCCAGTTTTGGCCACTGATACTATAGTCTTCAAATGCTCCTTCTTTCCGTTTGACCAAAGGAGAATTTTTTGTAGTATTTAAATCAGACAAAGAGGAACTAGTGATTCAAGTGTCCATGAATGAGAGGCAGAAAAAGGAATAAATTATGTGAAAAAGTAGAGCTACCTCACAGTGTGTGCTGCAGCTGTATTGCAGCACAAGAATTTGTCATTAGCTCCCAGCAGGGCAGGCTCTGGCAGTCAGGAGGCTTTGCAAACACATCCTGGTTTGCAAATGAGCATCAAACCCTGACTAAAACTGTTCCTTTGCCTTGTGTGGACGTGGACCTTCAAGCTGAGTCCATAAAAACTTGAATCTACTATGTCATTTACTCCCCAGTACACAGGCTCCCTGTACCTCTATGCTGTGAAGTCATAAGAAATTGTATGGAAATGCCTTAAAGGAGACATGATCCAAAAATCCAATAATCTAATCAGAGTCTCCTGCTGCATGAGAGTGCTATAGGCAACTGATGGCATTCACATACCATGTCTCAGTGAAAGACAACATAATGGTGTTCTGACCTGCTGAAAATAATAGTTACTGAGTTTAAAGCACATCTCAGATATTATCTTCTCTGGTCCTGCTGAAAAGTGTCACACTCTCTTCAAAATTTACTGAAACGTCATGTCTCAAATATTCCTGCTCAGCTTCCAATGTCTTTGAATTCTGGCCACAAGAAGCTGTGGAACAAAACTGGATGTTTGCAGCAATTGCTGCCCCATTCTACTAAAATGTACCATGATTTGCCAAGCTGTCTGTGCACTGACATCCTTATAAGGGAACAGGCAGCTTTCTGATTTTAATGCAAGGGATTGTCCAGAGCTCATCCAGCGGAGCCCCAAAAGCCAGCAAGATCAATAACTGAATTAGATAAAAACCCAGTTCTTTACCTTTAGACTTCATGCAATTTGAATTATCTAGTGTTTACTGAAAACTTAGAGTAGGTACATGGACAATTTCTGTGGATCCACCAAGACACAATAATTTGTTCATCCACAATAAGCAGTCCATTATTCGAAGTTTTGTGTGGTATCCAAGTCTTCAGTTTGCCCAGTCTGCAGCATGAGACCCTGAGCAGCTGGTGTCCTATGAGCTCCTTGCAAGTATCAAATAAACTTGTACTGCCTATGAAATCTTTATTTGTCCTCTGATTTTTTCTTCCTGGAAACCTGAGGGAAAAATGTTTTTCTGTTTATCGCATTTCATTCCATTTTTAACTAGGGCAGTACAGACTGAAGTGCATATGATCAAAATTAATAAAAGGAAGAGTATTTCTGAAGAAGCTCAACATTGCTACAACCACAGAGGATGGGGAGAGAACAACTGAAGAACAACTTTCTTTAGTAACACATCTGGTATATTGTAAAAATTCTGTTTGGTTTAACTTACAGGAATTCAGTGTCTATCTTATGTATATATCTAGTATATTCTGTGTTGTTAAAGCACATGAAAAAGTATGTAATCTTGATTTTCTTGGTGGTTTTCGTTTTGGTTTTGCAGCAAGCGGGGAGGAGCGTGCCTATGTGCCTCTGAAAATTTATCTTATTTTCCAGCAAAGATATTATAGGGATAAGAGTGAAGTAACTACTTCATCTTAAATAGTTCATCATGATGAAACCATGTCATCTGAGTTAGGCCCAGAGTAAGACTTACATATTTACTATAACAACCTGTCTTGGACATGAACACAGTTGACATATGGCTTATCTTAATTTTGATTTTTAAATACATATAAAAATATATATAATTATATAAATATATATAAATATATATATATTTCTAAGTGACTAGTTTGAACTATTTTAGTAGAAAATATAAATTGACCAAAATGTAATTGCAAACACTTCTTCACAATTACTTGTTCTACTCAATAACATGTTCATATTTCAATTTATAAACTGATTCTTCATCTCTATATCAAAGTACGCATTCATGTGACACGTTTCAGAAATGCGACTTCACTAAACAGTAAAGTTTATAACATTGCGTATATGGTTTGTAAATCTTGGCTGATCTAGTAAAGTAGAAAGCCATTCTTGCGCTTCTTGCTCCTCTGAGAGCTTTCAGTAAGTAGTAAAAAAGGATGCAAATCTTGCTTTACACAGCTAACTCTGTCATCATGTTTTGGACATTGGCACGAAACATGATCAGGTTATTACAGCATGTGAAGCAACAAACAGAGAAGAGAAAAAATCCCTCAGTGCTCTGGTTACACAGCTGCTGTTGTCCTGCTATGCTTCCGAGAAGCATCTGGGTACACTGAAGATTAAACAGACCTTCTAGCAGGCCCACATTGCTCTCTTTCAGTATGGTTTTGCAAAGAAGTGTACTAGCCATGAAAGGAAAGCAGGGAAAGCAAAAGAGAGATAAAAGCACTGTAGGCACAGCCATCACACAGGTATTCTCTGGCTGCATCTACAAAAAATGTGAAGCACTACTAGCATCCTCTCTTTTGATTATTTTAATTCTAATTTCGTCGGAGAAATACATGCAATCTGTTTGGCTTATATACATGTATAGAAAGCAAGAACTTTTTCGCTAACTTGGTCATCGTCTGTACAACATACAAACTTTGTGAAAAATAATTTTCTCCTTTGTAAGTACAACATTTGCACAGCAGAAATATTTCCAAGAGTCAAGAAAAACAATTATAATACATTTGAATATTGCTAGCAGACAAAAGGTATGGAAATATGATTTAGTAAACGGATTTGTGAAATCATACTATTCCCTCCTTTCTTTGTCACTAGGGGCCCATTCTGATTGGAGTATGTGAGTGCATGTGCACTTTTTCGCTGGCTCCAAACCAATTTCCAGTAGCTGAGGAGACAGTCCTTTTGTGTCTCTTTCAATAAAAGTCACATTATTTGGCCATTCAGTAATGGAAGTAGCAGAGTTATCACCCAAAAAGCATAACCAGATATTTGATGTGGATGATTATGCTAGAAGTCCACGTTAGCAACTCATTTTCTTTTGGTATGTGTGCACAAAGAGGAATTTTCCTACATGAAAACCTTTGAAGGTCACTTACTTTTTAGAGCATTTAATGCCTGAATGAACCAGTCCTTAAGTACTTCAGTGCTATTTACATATGTATTTTATTCCCAAGAAATAGGCATACAGCAAAATAAGAATACGTTTTGAGAGTTGTCTCTAATTTATATATCAAACATCAAACAGCTGAAATGGCTGGTAAGGATTAAAAAAAAATCCCACTATCTACTAATGAAGAGGTCTTACCGTTAAGGGAAAAGGACATGCTGACACAGTTATATCAGTCCTGTTTGCCTGGGGATTATAACAGCCATGAAATTTTGTTTGGTTTGAAATACGGTTTGTGAGAATTTACAAGTCGGTTAAAAAATGATTTCTGAAATTCTAAGCATACTGTTGCAGTGGCCTAATGGTAAAGTCTCAAACTACCTTTGAGGAGCTTTGGTCTAAGTAATGATTATCCCGTGTCAAACAGGGCAACATCAGACAGCAAATGCACTTCCACTGTGCTACAGACATTTATTTAACAGACAAGAAGGCTACAGTCATGCAGGTACACCTGCGGAGTACCTGCATGGGCTGCAGGTCTCTGCATGACAGGAGGTTTGGTAGGAATCATAGAAACCACATAGGAGAAAGCAGCCAAAAGAAAAGGACTTACGTCAAGGTAGGACCAAAGGTTCTGTCGGGCTCCATTGCATGCACCATGGCCATGGGTCTAATCACTTGGCAGCCAAACACAATAATTTTGGTTGCCGTTAGGCTTTTGAAACAAAAGAAATATAAGGCAGAAAAGTAAGGAGGCAAGGAGTTGTGGTGGCTTTCTCCAGAGACGCTGTGTTCCTGAAATATATGCATATATGTATATGGAAATTCTTCAGGAATATGCCTGAAGTACATGGAGAGATAGAACATAATAATTACTGATCTTACTGAGATTATGTACACTTCGTGACTTTTCTCAGTGTTAATTTCATAGGATGTTTAATGCTGGGCATGATGCTGATACACAGGAACCCTGTTACATTATGGAACGGCACGCCCTTACTTGTAATCTACATTTGAAAAGCTCATGGACATGCATGTTTATGCAAATGATAGAATTGTTAAAGTTTTCTGGGCAAAGCAGTGAAAAAAATCCTCATCACCGATGAAGCAGAAGGCTTGAGGACTTCATTCTCATAGACACATCAAAAACAGATTTTTAAATACGGAATTTAATCCCATTTCATCCGAGTCTCAAAAGAATAAATGCTATTTTTCACATGCAAGTGTTGGAGGGAAAAAGATTAACATTTAAATGGGTCATATTGTATTTTCTGAGTATTTATATTAGTTTATAATACGAGACAAAGCCATTGCTCCTGGTACTAACTTTAAAATTTGAGGATAGTGGGTGTTTTTCAAAGTTTTTCACCTAACTTTGACATGACCACAGATCCTGAATTATGTTGGCAGTCTGACAAATCCCAATCATTTACGAAACCATATTTTTTTAATTTAAGGTAGCTATCTTAGATTTACTGTTAAAGAAATACACTGCTTAGCTGTCACCATCATGGCCTTCAGAAATCTTCGATTCTAACACCAGTACTCTGATGTGCCTCAGCATCAAGGTACGTAGAGCTGTTTTTTAGAAAATGCCAGCTTCATATTTTGATAGGAAAGTATGGAAAGTTCCTTTTAAGAAAAAGAAATCAAGCTGTGATAACAGCACAGTGTTTCTACAATAAGCTTTAACCCTAAGAACTGATGCTGCTGGGTGGTTGCAAGCCTGACCATAAAGTCAGCAGAAGCAAAGCAAGTTGTTTCATTATCTGTTAGGAAAATAAAGATAGTGTTTATCCACAGTTACTATCAAATTGGCACCCACTTTCAAATATTGAATGCCATGCAAAGTGAGGATCTGAAACAGGTAGCAGGCAGCTAGCTCATTACGTGAAATAACTGGGGGTCTTGACTTGCTCTACAGATTGTTATGCAGTAGAAGCTACTAATACTAGTGGTCTAGACAAAGGAACACTGTCTATTTCAAATCCAGACAGCTTATACTGTTCAAAGGGCAATATTAATTCAATGTGTTCCATAAAAAAAAAAAAAAGAATTAGACAGCAGACAATTATGGAAATACAAAACTATTTATAAGACACTTTATCATAAGACTTATCTCAGCCTGAAGCTCAATGTGAGATTCCAAAAACTCTGACAATTTCTGGACCTTATTTAAAACAGTATCCTTCACTACCTTATATACTTTAATAAGCTAGGTTTCAGTCAATTTTGAAAGACTAAATACCCAGCTGGAGGTTTATCCACATATTAATAAACCCCCTGGAAAACTATATTACCAAAAAGTTTTATTCATAAGCATTTCATCCTTTTAGGAATCACTCTGTTTTTAAAATGTCATTTTCCAGCTATTGGAAAGTCCAGTAAGCTATTGTATTAATTAGGTTACTTTAAAATAAAATGTAGTCCTTATTATAACCTTGCTTTCTCTTCAGAGTTGTGACTGCTGCTCAAGTAAATAAAAAATATCTTGGTTATAATGGAACTAGCAAATTGCAATAAACTCAGACAGCTATACTTTTTCGACTTCAGAAGTTATTCCTGGTCATCTGAAACACTATTCTCTTTCTCTTGTTCAAAAGTGTGTGAACAGCCTGAACAGCTCTTCTCACTAAACAAAAAAAATCCAGCTGTGGCTCAGCCTGTGGAATCCAGGGTTGAAAACACACAAGTCTGTGTCAGCGGCTGCCGCTAGCCCGTATAATTGGACATGGACAAATTTCACAGCCTTATGAGACTTGCTTCACTGACAATAAGTAGGATAAATTAATAACAACACAAGAGCTTCCCATGAATAATCAAAGTTAAAAAATAGCAAGAAGCTGAAACTTCAATTATTAGTGGACCAATAAATCAAGGAAATTACAAGACTAGAATTTTTTCAGCAATTGTCCCTTTGAATGTATAAAGAATTATGCAAATAGAACTGTGGTTTGCAATGAATAAGGAAGTTGCTGGCTTGTTTGTCCTGCACAGACAGAAGATAATAGCGAAAGCTGTACTGGAAGACACAATCTTCCTTGTCTATAGCTAAGTTTGGTAAGCTTTGACATTAGTGAAACTCACATTTTTGCCTTTCAGAGGACAGTAAACAGAATGTACATTTTCTTGCTTTTTTAGGTTTGTGTTTATAAATAGGTGCACTTGCAGGATGCATCCAGTGATGTTGACAGAGCAGGCCAATTCACTGTAAGGCAACTCTCTATCATTTTTTAAGAGATGTTTGATCAGCAGAAATCCCAAAGGAGTGGAAAAAGGCAAATGTTAGAGAAGGATCTGGGAAACCAAGGGCCACTCAGTCTCCGTTGTCCTTAGGAAAATCAGGAAATACGTCCTCACAGAAGTCATCTCCAAGCACAAAACAAGAAGGCAACTAGAAACAGCTGGGCTGACTTTACTAAGGATATATAGTGCTCCATCAATCTAGTTCTAAAGATCAATTTGCTACAGCTTTATCAAACAGCAAAGAGCAAAGAATGTAGTTTACCTTGATTTTACCAGGGGTTTCAATACAGTATTATGACAGTCTTTTCAAAGAGATATAATGTTCTAAGTGAGCAAAAAATTGTCTGAACCTTTGAGTCTAGAGAGTAGCGTAACTGGCAGCTGTTTGTGAGCAATGTTTGCTCAGCATTTCAAAATGTTGAGCATCTTAATGGCCTTAACATGAACATGATCTCATGAAGTTGATTCCAAATTGTGGAAGTGGGGAAGTCTTGATAACACCGGACATAAAAGCAACTTACCTGTAGGACTGCAGTAAGTAGGAGGAATGGGCAAACAGGAAGCATGTAAAGTTCAAAATCACAGTGAAATTCCAGACCTGGGATGGAACAAGCCCGTGTGCTGGTACAGGTAGGGGAAATAATTATTTCTTTCTACTGGACATTAAGAAGATTGCTTCTGGAATATTTGTGTCCAGTTTTAGACTTCTCAGTGCAGACAAACTGGAATAAGTCCACTGAAGGTTCACGGAGTTGGGCAGATGACATTTGAGGAGAGGTTAAGGGAACCAGACTTATCTGGCCAAGAAAGAAAAATGCCAAAAGCAAGCTAAATACAGCTATCCCCTACACAAAGTTGAGGCAGGTGAGGCTTATAGAGAATATGGAGCTAGATTCTTTTCAGAACTGCACAGCAAAAGGACCAGATGCAACAGACACGGCTTAGAGCAGGGGAAATTCTGACTGTATTGAAGGAAAACCAATGCACAATAAAAGTGGTTAAGCACAGGTAGATGTTGCCCAGAGAGGTTGTAGCTTCTCCACCCACAGAGACCTCCAAAACTTGATGGGACACAGCCATGAGCAGCCTCATGCAACTGTGATGTTAATCTTCCTTTTGAGACTGACTAGCTGACCTCCAGAGGACCCTTTCCACCTAAATTTTTTGTGATCTTGTTGACTCAATGGTAAAATGTGTAGATGACGTACATTACAACCCAGTACTCTAACCACAGAGAGTGCACAAAGACTTACTTCTGATGATCAGGATCTAAGGTGCTGTAGGTAGGATTCACCCCAGAGATGCTACACCATAGCGTGGGGCAAGCACACATGGGGGAATCCAACGTACACAGAAGTCTGGGTAGTCATTAGAGTACACCTGGATTTATTTGCTCTCATTAGCTGTGGGGCTGAAGTAGATCCTTTGTGAGACATCAGACATTGCCAGATACAGCTTTTTCCAAAACAGCTAGAGACAGACAAAATACCTTTTCTTGTTAATATTATAACCACTTTTGAACACCAATCTTTTCCTCATGTGCACTTTACCAACATTCAAATAAAAGGAGAGGGGAGCAATTACGTAGTGTATTTGCACTAATTACTGAGAAAAACTGCCCATTGATAGACTTCCCTCACCAAGGAGTTTCTAGAAGAATTTTTTTCTGTTTGTTTTTAAGTACTTGAAAGAATAGACACTTCGTTATGGTTTCTTTCTTTTCTAATGCAGGTACCTGGCCGTTAGATTGTATACTAGCTTGATGCACTTTTACTTCAGAAGTGACTGTGAGCAGAGTGTAGCTTTTATAACGAAACAAAGATAGCTCTTAACTATAAACCAGATAGCATGGTATAACATGTCTTTAACACTGTGAATTTCAAGAAATTATTTAAATAGCTTATGTCTTCATTTCATAATGGTTAATCAAAAATGCAGTAATTGTAAGGTTGAAAGTGAGAAAGAGAATACTTAAATTTTGAGTGTTTTGGGAATAAACAAGTAGTAAAGTTCAGGTCGTAAATGAAGTAGGTCACCAAATCAAGACACTGTAAGAGACAAAGGTGTCACGACCTCTAAACTCATTAAATCTCATTTCCTGCTGTTTGAGATTGAGATGAGAAACCCAAGCTGAAATAAACTAATGAGCTTTGAAAGTTTCTCTGGAGGCTTAATGAACTCAAGGAGAGGACAGGACATTTCACAGTTTTTATAGCTCAAATATTAAAGTTTATATTTCGTACAGTTACTCTTTTAACCAGAAAGACCAATAAAGAGTCCCAATGCACAGCAGAATTGTAATTCTATCATATAGATAACCTCAAATAGTACATCATTTCAATGATAAATGAGCACTTCAGCACACTAGCCATTCTAGAGAACCTCCTCATGAAGAAAATGGATGCTACAGAATACTTAGCTGAATTGCTTCTTTAGGGTTGTGTTCCCATCCCAGACTCTCAGCTGGGTAATCCCCAGTGTCAAAGGACTCATCCAGCCTGTATTAACCCCTTCACCGGAATTTTAGATGGAGCTCAGACTGTTCCCCACATCTGGGGTTAAGACACAGGACATTTGAAAAAAAAGTATTAAACAATTGCTATTTCATTCCTTGAAACTTTGTATGTTCCCATCTCACACAAACGTGATCAATATTAGTCATCACAATAGGCATCTTTTCCCAATCCCTCATCCACCCTGATCATCCAGTGTCCCAGGCAAGCATCAGAACTTGTCTTCTCTCCAGCTGCTAAATCTTGCTTAAAACAACCTAGGGTGGATCCAGTGTACACTCAAAGTTATTTCTCTTGCCTCTGAACATCACCAGTGTTGGAGTTTTCCAGCAGCCTCTGGATGTAAGAGTGAGGGATATCTAACCCAAGATTACAATAGGAAAGGACTATTGCAGCATTGGACTTGTAGGGTTTTGTTATGGTTGGATATTTCCTGCTTCAAAATCCATTTAATCAATATGTGAAAAGGATTCTGTTTGATTTCAGAGGATTTTGGATAACGCTCACAAAGATGAAAGGGTTAGGATGGCTTTTTGCATTCACTCTAGGTGGTTGCTAACGATAGCACACTTTCTTGTAGTTAACATTTAGATTACATACTTCCTCTGAGTTATTGCTTGGTTCTGTTGTTGGTAGAAGGACTAACAGACACAATAGAGAAGATGCTGTTTTCACTGCTGACATTTTCAGCAAGACTGATGCTTTTACTCTGCCTCTTTTGCTGCTTTCTCCTTTATCACGATGACTGTGCCTGTTCTTGCTTCTATTAATTATAACAGCAATCTTTGTTTCAGATTTTCATAGAATCATTTAGGCTGGAAAAGACCCTTAAGATCATTGAGTTCAACGATAAACCTAACACTGCCAAGTCCACCGCTAAACCATGTCCCTAAGCACAACATCTACATGTTTTTCAAATACCCAGTTTCCTCAGCTGCTTCTTATAGTACTTGCTCTCTAGATTGTTGTCTTGACTACATTTGCTTTCCCACATGTCATGCAAATACTGTAAGAGCTAATCTCAGCATTTCCTCAACCTCTTTTTTTCTTTTACCCCATCTGACAGTAAAGCTCTTGTACGTATCTTCTGCTGTTACCCATTCCTATGTCTGCATCAATCTTTTGCTAGAACAGAGCACTGTTGCAGAAAATTAGGACAGTGGCAAAGAGGTGGGAGATTCTTCCGTGCTTCACTCTGCTTCCTAATTAGAGTATCCTGTGTCCAGAGCAAAAATTATATATCTTTTTAGGTCAAAAATAGAAAAGTAGGTAGGAACAACCCCAGCCCCCTTTGCTTTTATTTAGACTTACATATACAATCAGCTGTCACTTCAGAATTTGAGAATGTTATTTTAATGTTTTTATGAAAATCAAGTTTTTTAAGCTTTTTGAAAGAGCCATTTCTTACAGTTAATCCAAAATTTTGCAGAAATGTGGCAAGAAATTTTACGTTTAATTATATGTCTTTAATTCCTACTGGTATAATAAGTTCTTATTTTTAATTACATGACCCAACTGATTTACGAAGTTGAGCAGTCATACATGACAGCAAAATTCAGCACATGATGTTCAACTGTTATAAAGAAAGCAAGTTAAAATTAACCATATTCATCTAATTCTGCTTTCTATTCATGCCCAGACAAACTTAATGGGACTAATGGGGTTGAACAGATATAAACAAGAACAGGAATTTGTCCAACATATTTAATTATAATTTCTCACCTTTTCCTAAATACCTGTCATGATGTTGCAAAATGTGAATTAACTGAGAAGAACAATCTGTAGGGTTCCTGTCTGTTACAGATCTATTTAGCCCTAGTAGTAATTTTATACCACAAGAAGGAAAAAAAAAGGAATAACATGCTAGCAAGCCATTGCTCATAAAATAAAGATCTTCTGTGTCGTAGACTAGTGTCAAATAGTGCTCTACCATTGCTGAAACAGTTCTTTAAAAGTATAGCTCATATGAAATAGGTTTACGAGGGCAAATTTTGCTTACATTGTAATTTTACCGGAACTGAAGTTAACTGAATCTGAGAAGTGCCAGACACCACTAAATACAGGCAAGACAAAGAATTGAGGATTTCTCAAGCTATAAATCAGGCTGAAGTTTCAGTGAATACAATTTACAAACACAGGCATTTTAACTTGCACTACAAGAAAAAAAAAGGAAAGCAGAAAAGAAACGATGCTTTGATGAGCAGTCGCTTAAAGATTTTATAGACATTCATTACATTAAACTTTAAATTATGAAAATAATATTGCTGTCTGCTGCTTAAAGAATGCTATGGAAAAGAACTTCCGTTAATAACTACTACAAAAAGACCTTAATACTAAACCAAAAAGCAAGCTTATTAAGCAGAGCAGAATTTTCTGAATCTTGTAGGTCTATAAAATATACTTTCAGTGGTTTTGACTTGTGATTTTTCAACAAATAAGTTGAAATTGCTTGCATCCTGCAGAGGAAAACAAGTGCTGGGGAAAATTAGGCTAGTCAGACTCTGCATAAGCCATTTTTCTGACATTATTGACTTTTGCTTTCCAGCTGAGCTCACGTGCAGGTACCTACACACTAATCAAAAGTTAGCACAATCAAGGAGTATTGCACTAGAATAAACATCATGCCCCTTCCTCTTTTTTCTATTAGTTTACCACACCCTAATCCACTCACCTGTTTGTGCCACCTGCTGTTTATAACAAATAGGGCTGGATATGAGACAAGAGCTGAATAAGCCAGAAAGACTTAATATAATTTTTAGAGTGATGGAAGATTTCAGTTTGTATGTCTGGATTGTGTATGGTTTTGATTCCCTATTATTATAATAAATATTTTACAAAGGAAGTATTGACCACATACAGCATTTTTCAGATTTAAAAAATACGTAATTTTAAAGAGGAAGTCAAGTTACCAGGAAACTGTCTAATTCAATTTGCATAGTGTATGTGCCCCATAGAACCATATTTCCCAGTGGAACCATGTTGCGGTCAGTTAACTACCCCTTCATCAACTAACTTCACAGTATCTGAATCTCAGAACGCATTGTTAGAAACCTACCAAGTCATTCCCTGCAAGTCATTTTCACCACCACAGCTGGAATTGGTCAAAATATTTGGAAGGCAAAAAGGCTCCTGGCTTATCTGAAAAATGCCCGAATTTTTTATCAGGTCTCAGAGAAAATGATCATTGTAAAGTAAGATGTATTGTGAACCCCTACAGATAGATGAAAGTGATTAAACAACACTTTTAAGGATTTTGCTAACTCTAGTGATTCACAAGAGCTCAGACCTCCAATTCACATAAATCTGATTACTATCATAACTTTCTGTATTTTCAACCTTGAACTAATTTCAGCAGAACCTGACTGATTTGCAGGAAGCATGGTAACAGCGGTGCTCCCTCCCACCTTATGGGAAGAAATCGCTCTCATTCTTATTTACATAGGCTTGGGACCTACTATTAACATATTCATTAGATAAAGTGACCATCTATGAAAACCCTTGTAAGAAGGCACCTAAAGAGAGGAAAGAATATTTTCTTGTGCTTAAATCAGACATACGTCTACATAAAGGCAAGAGCAAAAGACTGCCTTGCTGTGGAAAGAACAGATCAAAAGGGCTGTATTTATTGCTGAAATGAAAGTTTCACACCATTTTAATACGTTAGCTATACGGCAATAGTAATATGGTGATGAAGGAAAGAAAGCTGAGAGCACCTAACCTTGCCTCTCATCACTCATGACCTAATCAGACAAAATCTTAACCTTGCCTCTATCCTTGAATCTGTACTCAATGGTTCAGCTAGTTCTGTGCTTGCACAGCTTTCCAGCTGGTTACTCAATGATACATGAGAGTTGAGGAGGCAGAGGAGGAATAGTGGTAGTATATTTTGAATCTGACCTCATATATGATAAAAGTTTGTTCCAGATGAGAAGAAAAAAAAAAAAACGATAAGGAAAAATAATTAATTCAAATGTATCCACTTAGTACAAGAATCCCAGTTAAGATACAGAAACCATGATGATCTGCAGACCTACATAAGCATTTGACCAAGGACTTCCTCTAAGAGCTAACCGAGCTGAAAAGGGCCTTCCATAAATTTGTGGTGCTCAGGGACTTATGAATGCATGCAGACTGTCCTCTTCCAGGGGGACACAAGGAAGGCTTTGAGAAACTTCAAGTGTGAGGATTGTTTCTTTTCTGATGACACTTTTTAAGGATGTAAACAATTCTGGAATTTTAACATTCCCTTAAAAAAGCCAAAACATTGTGTTCAAACCTTTGACAATTTCATGAAGAAGCAGGATCTAATCTTTTCCCAAAGTTTTTCTTTCATGGTACGTTACAGCTAATTTACAGGGCAGTGAAAGTACTTAAAATTTTTTTGCTGAGAGCAAGCCTGTGCCCTGATACTAATATTTCTTTACTTCCAAATCTGGCTTTCTAAATTTCACTGCCACTGACCCTCTTATCTCTCCTAAATAATCCAAGTTAATATATTATTGCCTTTAGCGATGATTTTCCAAATTCACTAAGATGCTGGAAAGAACAGCTTTGGAAAATTGCTTTTAACTCAGATAATCTTTTATCCTTCATGACTATCAGTCCCTTAAAATACACAGGACTTTCTAAATGTGAAGGTTGTGTATCCATTTGATGTCCACTTAAGCAAATGCCCAGTTTTTGGTTCATAAGTGAACAGCAGCGAGAATGCTAACTGCCATTTGTAACCTGTACTTCACACTGACTGCTGATCAAGCAAGAGATGGAAGTAAAGGATGCCAAAGAGGTCAAATCCAACAGACAAAGGTTTATACTACCTCCAGTGCTATCATCAAACTACTTTCCAGCACACCAGCAAGAGGTAAGATGAAGGTTATGCTCAAGTCCTCCTTCATCTTCTCCTCTGACCTTTGAGCCCAGTATCACTTTTACACCCAGATTTGCATCCTGGATCACAGGAGGGAGTTTGACAGCTGATGTGACCACAGAGGAGAGTCAGAATATGCAACACACTGAAGAGCTCTAGTAAAATCTTTCTAGATCACAGATGGAAGAATAAAATTGTAACAAGTGTTCGATGTATCTTCTCTAATTTCCGTGTGATTGGAATCAATAGCAGTAGTAGCAGACTACTGAATCCTGAAACTCTAGTTAAATGGACGTCACCTCTTTAAATCTCTGTGTACAAAATATGCTTTGTCAGGCATGCCAGTACTCCAAATCCCTAAACTGCTGTAAGCTTCGCTTTATTTCAAATGCAAGAATGAAAAAACAAAAGTTGATTTTTCTGGACTTTAGCATTAAAGGGTAGTCAAAGAATGAAATGCTTTTGAAGTTCATATGAATAACAATTACAGCACCAAGTTTAATCTTTTTTTAAGCCCATTTACATGGAAAATGAATCTATAACAAGATGTTAAATCCCACAGGATATAATAAATTACTGCTTTCTCTACAGTTTTGGATGTTTTCTCATCCTTCATTGCTTTCCATATATAAACATCATAATACAAAGCTCTTAATAAGTTACAGAAAGTGTAATTCTATGAGAGAAAATATAAAGTGGCGTACCTTACATAGATGTCATAGTGAAACTTTTTTCTCAAAAATTGTCTTCCTCTTTTAGAGAAAGAAAAAAGAATAGTCCTAATAATTTGTGGAAATGTCCCCTCCAAGCACAGGCTCCTTTTAGCCATCCAAATGGATGCTGAGATCAAAAGGTGAGTTGCATGCATTACAGGCAGATGTTGAGTCAGCAGCTCTCGTTTAGTTTAACAAAGACGTATTCATAAGTATGGGATGAAAAGACCATTTTGCACTTGATTACAGTCAGCAGTGGTGGAGAGTTCTCATAAATAAGGACTTCCCCTCAGGCTTCATGGCAGACAGCTGGATCTGTACAAAAAGATTTATTAAAATCTTTACAAGATGCTGGAACACTCTCCTGAATGAAGGTTTCTGCAGATACTGATGTTCATTCCTTGCTTTCTGTTTAATTAGCCCTACTGAGACGCACAGTACATCAGCCCAGGCAGAGGATAGTGTCAGTGTGCTGCCTTGTGATATGTGGACAGATCATTCAGGAAAGAAAAAGTTTCCCTTTTCTCCCTAAAAATGAATTCTCTGAGTTATTCAGGTTCCACCACGAATTATAACTAGGGATGACCAAGGAAAGCAATGTACTCAGATGAAAAGTTTGTCCTTTTGGCAGAAGCAGGGACAGAAGCATTGCCATTTTCCCTAAATCGAAAAGGACATTTATAGGGGAAAAGGGTGACTGTACAGTTCATTGCACTGAAGAAGCATTATTTATGCCTTTTTTTTACTTCTATTTTGCTTGAAAATGCTGATTTACAGACTTTTGTTAAACAAGGAGATGAGATGCTTGTTTATCTATGTATGGCAGCTGTAAGCAGCACAGCAGGTCAGAGCCCCGTTCTCCTAACGACTATTTAAACAGGTAGGAAAAGACATACCCCTCCCTGAAGTCATTAGAGTCTAAAATAGATGTTAGTAGAATAACCTTCTAGATACAATTTATGCGCAGCAACTCTAAGCATTCTATTTTAAGAGAAACATATGGGAAGGAGAAGATTGCTAAGAAGGTTCTACACAGAAGGTTACAGGAAGAGATGTATTTTCCCTGCTGATGTCCTCAGCTGGATGTTAGCAAGCTCTGGCCTGAAGTAACAAGGCCGTGTCAGCCTAGCACTGCGGTGGTGATAAAATCCTTCAACCCTTAACAGTGCTCATTGGCTCTGGAGCTACCAGGTTTGTAAAATGTAATGGCTGGAGTAAGGCCACTCAGAGCATCGAAAAGGACTGAAATGGGAGCTATGTGTGTAGAGGTAGATGACAGTAAAAGGGTTACATCTGTATTATTTTAACAGGTACATTCTTAATGACACAGTAACCCTGAACCTGTTTAGAACTTTGCAACTGCATGCATGAAATCTGTACAGCCCTGTCTTCTTGGTTCTCTTTTGCAGAAAGACAATATTCCTCTGTAGAGAAGTATTCAGAAATGATGTCAAAATAGTCTTCTTTCATTTGGCTTAGTTGAGTTGTGTTTTTAGACTAGGACTTGTCTTTACATTTACCGTCTCTTATTAACACCAGATGCACACAAAGTGTTATAAGTGTTATAAATATCAGAATAACCAAGCTTAGGACTGTGCAGCAGCCATGTTTTTCTTTTCTAGAAGGAGATGTGAAAGTGGATGTGATGGTCACTAAGGACAAGTGGCAGTGTCTCAGCTCTCCATTACTGTTCATGCTCCTCCGATTTTGGTTACAGACAAGGGCAAAGAAAAGAAACAAGCCAAAAAATCATAGGGAATGTTCAACATATAGAATGAAGCAATTGGACTTACTACAGGTAACAGCATCCTGTGGAGATCAAACATTCAAGACATTTACTGAAAAGAAATTTGCTCCCATGGAGTCAGTAGTGCAGTATGTTCATATGATTATTATTGAGATATGGAGAGAACTGAAATCTAAGCTATACTGAGGTTCCTTTGCTGAATTAAAATCCCATTTGAATAGCCTAAGATCAAAGCTAATCCCAGCTTTGCATTCTTCTTAGGTCCCAGCTGAATTTGCATCCTTCCAAGGTTAGAAAAAATAAAGGGCAGGGGGGCTGGGAGGGTGGAGGTGGGGGCAATAGATAAATAGAAATGAATAATTCTGATGGAACAGGAAGACAGTGTATACAGATCAGATACTTCCTCTGCCCTTCTCTCGCTCCCAAAAAGCAGGTGGCTTCATGTCTAGACAGAAGGGGATGTGGGGCAACACAGATTGAAAAGTATAAAGAAAGCCGGAAAGCAAAGCGTAAACAGATAGATTGCCCATCTCTTTCCTAAGTTTCTCCTCTACATAACCCATCATCCTTGTCTGAAATTCTTCCTCTGGAATATTACTAACCTCATTACCACTCTGGGGAGTATCTCTCTCTCTCTCCTGTCATTCATCCACTTGTTTTCCTCTCAACCATCCTCTTACTCTTTTGATATCTTTCAGGTTGAGGAGTCTGCAGAGCTGACTGTCAGCATTAACTCCAGGTTAAAGTTGCCTTAGAGACATCTGCCCAGTGGTGACACACTGTTCCCTGTAACCTGAGTGTCCCTGCTCCCTTGAGCTGCACATAAATAAAGGTCTGGGAAGGGTCCTATGAGTTATATTTCAAAAGTAAAGCACTTAATCCTGATTTAGGAGGAGTGAGGCAGAAGGTTATATTTTCTTTAGTCCAGCAGCAGAAAGTTAAGGACTTAGGCATGAATAAAAAGACCTGCACTACCTGTCTGTGTCAGTGCTGATCAACAAGTGATCTAAATCCCACCAAAAGCCATGGGGAAATATCACCAATGACCTAGGTGAAGCTTGCATCAGGCAACTTAATCAGACATGTTCTTTCACACACTAGAAGATATCATTGTCTTTCAGACATTGCCTTGCCTGGTACAGCTCCAAGGTTCCAGGATAAACATTGAAACAGAAAATTCAAGTTCACCAAGTATATCAAGACATATATTGAGAGCAGAATAAACCTCCCATAATCCAGGAGGAAGAAGTTAACAACCTGCTATGCCACCTGGACCCAGTCTATCAGGCTGGATGGGATCCACCCAAGAGTGCTGAGGGAACTGGCGGAGGAGCTGGCCAAGCCACTCTCCATCATCTATCAGCAGCCCTGGC
>Ga0065711_1001886_pt1 | contig 45435 bp, 18 predicted proteins | sample Hoacrofraction12_FD_59098 | JGI IMG/M metagenome (GOLD analysis project Ga0065711, IMG submission 59098) | Hoatzin crop microbial communities from Cojedes, Venezuela - Epithelial fraction 12 v2 (version 2) | ecosystem: Host-associated > Birds > Digestive system > Esophagus > Crop | place... | reverse complement strand
CGTCTTTCTTGAACTGGGGAGCCCAGAACTGGACACAGTACTCCAGATGAGGCCTCACCAGGGCAGTGTAGAGGGGAAGGAGAACCTCCCTCGTCCTGCTGGCCACACTCCTCCTAATGCATCCCAGGATCCCATTAGCTTTCTTGGCAGCCAGGGCACACTGCTGGCTCATAGTCAGTCCACCAGGACACCCAGGTCCCTCTCCGCAGAGCTGCTCTCCAGCAGGTCCACCCCAAGTCTGTACTGATGCATGGGGTTGTTCGTCCCCAGGTGCAGGACCCTGCACTTGCCCTTGTTGAACCTCATCAGATTCCTCTCTGCCCAACTCTCCAGCCTGTCCAGATCACGCTGAATGGCAGCACAGCCTTCTGGTGTATCTACCACACCTCCCAGTTTGGTGTCATCAGCAAACTTGCTGAGGGTACATTCTAACTCTTCATCCAGGTCATTGATGAAGAAGTTTTTCTTCATTGATGAAGATGTTTTGATTGTTTTAGTTTAAACAGACTGCCAGGACCCTGACTGCTGGGTTAGCTCTGAGTGCCTGTGTCCGATCTGGGCTCACGCGCTATGACCAAGACTTCTCTCAGATTCAGGAAGGACAGGAGCCAATGGATTTTACTCATTACTTCACCAAGAGGCCTCAGTGCAGAATTTAATTATTTGTCAGCCAGAGTGGGACTGCTGTTCAAAGCTCACAGCTTGTTTTACAGTGCAGTGTAATTTCTATATATCTGAATATTCTCCTTCACCCACCTACCAAGACAAGGTCTACTTTTTGCTGCAAAATCTGGGCATGTTAATATCCATCAAGGCAAACCATTTTCTTGCAGTTCTTACCTTACCTCTAAGATATCCATTGCTGTTACGAATTCTCACAGCAGAAACACACCAGATCCTGGACGCTGGAAAAGAGAAGAGAGGAAAAAATCTTCTTAAGAGTTTTGTTCCAAAAAGCACTTGAAAGTTTTAAATGCTGCTACACAGGCTATTCTTTTACCAAGCTGAGCCTTAAAAAACCTTTTCTTTCTTTTTCCAAAGTTTCAAATTAGACAACCAAGTGTGTTGCAATTGCTTCTGAGCTGCTTGTGAGTGCGTAGTAATAGCAAGGCCAGTCTGCTCGGCTGATGAAAGTGAGCATCACTCTCATTTGCCCTCATTCAGGAAAAGTCTTAATGGGAAGCAGAGCTCAAAAGAAATTGGCACTTTGAGAAAAATGGCTATGTGGGGAAGAGCACTTTTGTTAATAGTAATTGGAGGACATACTGCAACATCTTTTCCAATTGTCTGAAAGTCTGTGGACAATCCAGAGCCCCATTTACCCCCATTTTCTACCAGAGTAATTCCACTGACTGCATTGTAACGATCCCTACTTTACACCAGTGTTAGCAAGAATAGGATTATACTCCCATGCTGAAGGCCCTAGTAAAGGTGCAAATGTCTAAAATCCAGAGAGAGCAGATGTTTAATGCAAGGCCCACATTATGCCTAGAGTTCAAGGCTCTGAGGATGAGGAACAAAAAATAAAAAGACAAAAGAAATGTTATTTTGATTCAGTGTCTCACTGTAAAATACCAGATGCTTAATGACATAATGTTAACTTCAGCAAAGGATACAGAAGGTGACAAGGTTATTTCTTTTTATCAGGCAAGATATATTCTGTGACAGAACTACTGTTCTGCAGTACAGCCTACTTCAACCTCATACAAATGCAGAACAAAGAGCATAAAAAAAGAGCTTTTCTGTCCCAGCTGCTTCTATTTTTTTCCACAGCGTTACTCAGAGGCAGATTTCAGCCAAGCTGAGACATGGCCTTTCAGGACACATTGTACTCGATAATTTCATAGGTACAGGATTAGGCAAAATTATTTGCAAGCACAAAGTGGAACAATAAAATCTCTTCACTCCTAGTGTGTAGCAGCCATCAGGTAGGGTGGAGTGCAATTATTGGCAGTTCAGCTGTACCCCTCCTTTCCTTACTGTCTTCCCATAGCGATTCCACAGTTAAGGTGTGTGTTAAATGCAGGAGTTAGTAACTAAATATTTAAGAGTATTCATTAATTTAGATGCAGGTCTAAGGGATGAGTGATGATTATTTAAGACCGGCCTTTAACTAGCGTGCAGAGAGTTGTAACCTCAGCAGCCTGAATTCCCAAGCCATCATTCTGTTGTTTGTTCCTCCTTATAATTGACTTTGGGTGAGGAACAGTTGTACTTTGCCATAGATTATGCTTGCTTCTCCAAAGGGAAAATGAGAACTGGGAACCAGAGGAAGCCACCTCGTAAGCAGCTTGAGCGATTCCTGCCCCTGCTATGCTCTGTGATCCTTATTCTCGCCCTTGCTGTCACATATTGCCATTGCACCAGTGCTACTGATTTGACCATTTGTGTGTCCAAATCATTAACCAGATACATGAAAGACACCATTAAAAAATAGTAAAAAAAGGAAAAGTTGTGATGGAGTAGCTGTTCTGCTAGTGCAAGTGAAGGGATTGGAGCCCTTTGTGGAAGGTGAAAGGGAAGAAGTGCAAGAAGCCAAGTCAGACTGGGAGCACTAATAGTATAGCCAAGACGTACTATCAAACAGGCTGTGGTGTCTTTGACTTTGAATATTCTTATTTCAACAATATTTTTTTAAGTCCTGATACTTCTTAGATATTAGTGTAAGACCTGTCCTCAGGTAATCTGGTGGACACAACAAACTGAAACATCCTAGTGATCAATCTCTGGAAAAAATAGTTGTGAGCCATGGCACCCTAGACTCTAATAATTGTATCTGTAGCCAGGGTTTCTGACTAAACATGATTTACACTGCTCCTTTGTATTAGTACAAAGAGTACCACTGGAGAGAGACAAAAGATGGATGCACACATTATTCTTGTGCCAACCACTGTATTTTAAAAATACATTGTAGTACATTTATGAAGAAGTAAAGAGTGTGAGTTTGTACAAGTAGAGAGCCTGGCTTCAGCAGCTGTGGAGGTGTTATCCTGGCTAGAGAAAGAGACATTTGACTTTCCAGGACTGTTTTCACCTGATAAAGCTAGGTTTGGAGATATTTTCCTTAGATAATGGTTAGGAAAAGTAGTGTAAGGCAGAGCAACTTCTCACAACATGTTTATTTGAAGTCTTCAAACCTTCTCAGCAGATGCTGTGACTTCCTTCATTTATCCCTTTAACTAACCGAACTCACGAAGTTTATTAGTAACAACAGCAAAGCTTTCAGGTCCTTTGGTTTTGATCACTGTGCTCAGGTTGGCTTATTTTTCTTTGCTTCTGTTACTGCCCAAAGTCAAATCCGGTACAGGATTAAATATGCAAGGAAAACATTTCTCCCTAGTTTTAAGATTTGCCATTCATTTAGTTTATTTAGTTGGATATCTTCTCCATAATTAGTGAATAATATTAAGGCAAATATACTTCAATGGCTCAAGTAATATGCTGTGTTTTGTATTCAGAAATGTTAATTGAGCCACTGAAAGATTTACCTATTTTTAGTGGGAAAAGCTACTTCTCGCTGATCAGAGCAAAAAAATACTGGAAATAATAAATTTCAAGATCAGTTCATACTGCCATTAGGAAACATGTCAGAGATTGTGACATGGGGAAGATGAGGAACACACTTTATCTTCATTCCTATCTTTTTTGGCTTTGTATCTCCTTTTGATTCATAACATCCTACCTGTTTCTTTTTTCATATGGTAAGTGGACAATCCAGTCATTCTGGATAGCATGGGATGAGAGAAGAGAATCAACCTATTTTGCACATGAGTTGCTGGGAATATTATGTATGGAAATTATGTAGTCATTTTTTACTGTTCTTGTTTTAAGTTTTAAGAATTTCAGAGTTTTCTCATGACTTGATCTTAAAATTAGTGGAGGAAGACTAGCTTATGTTTTAACATTAAAATTCTTGTCCTTGGAAGTGTGACACAGTGACAACAACAAAACAATTATTATTAACAATGCATACAGAGCCAAATACAAAGAGGATGCATGGCATACCATAAATTTCTTGCAAGTTGTTAGTTTCTCATACCTGGTATTTCATTTAATGTACTTGAAGGGAAATTCCAATTAAGTAACGACTAGTAATGTCCTCAGGCTCTTAAAGATTAAAATGATAACACAAGTGGGTAGAATATTTGACCTTATGCCAATTAGCACTGGCTAATAAACAAATCCAATCGAAATAATGTGTATGGGGGAAAACCATGGATTTCATCAAGTTTTCTAAGGATTTCTTCATGTTCAACCAATTTTAGCTGGAAAGTGCTCAATAACCTCATGACATCACCAGTACAGCATGCTCTTACTAATAACTAAATACCACAGCTAAAAATTTACCATATGGATGTAAGTAGGTCCATAGGCTGTAGGTGGCCTTAATCATACTGTTTCATTCCTTGGTTTTGCACCTGACCCACTGTGTAGGTTTTAAATGTAACGGATACAATTTCTTAGAGAAACTGAATCACTGCTCTGCCTTTTTTTTACTTGCTTTCTGGTATTTAGTAAAGTGCTCACAGATACTCATATGCATGATATGCTTGCCTTGCCAATCTCACTTCTAGTTCCTATAGCTGGTCACATACAGCCTCCTCCACAGCTTTGTCTTCTTGCCATTGTATCACAGTCTTGGCTAATGCAGTCCCTAAAAAGCATTCAAGTCATATTTGCCAGTAAAAATTATTTTGTGAGATTCAAACTAACTCGCCAGAAGTCTTACTGTTCTTGCAACACTTAGTCCTGAGTGTGTCCAGATTTATATCCATCACTTGTGTGCCCTTGTGCTCTCCTTCGGGTAAGGCACTGAAATATTTTTATTGTAGTCTGATACCTGGCACTATGTTAAAATAATAGACAACTCAAAAGACATGTGGAATAACACTTAACACACAGGGGAAGATGTACAGGTAAGAGATCAAATTCTTCCAATTTACTGCACATTGGTATTCTCTGTAGTACCTGAGCTGACCTGTGTGCACGTGTGTGTATTTGTGCATGCATACATTTTTCTTTAAACCCAGGTTACATCTATGCTGTATGTGTGGTTTCTCAAAAGTGAACAGTGAATAATATCCTATGGCTTCATCCTAAAACATCAAAGCTCTCTACACAGTAACCACGGAAATGAGCCGCTCCCATTATACCGGGAATAAAGGTCAGAGCAATTTTCATCATTTTTGCTTTCTCTCAGCCTCTGAAATCAAAATCACCATGACAGCTTTCGCAGCACTGAGCTTAAACCGTAAGTGGGATTATTTAAAAGATGTTTTACTATTTTTCTGGTGTACAAAAATAATAAAGAGGTTGCGGCTATTACACAAGACACACCACTTCGGAGGGGCATTTGCAACACGCTCTCAGAAAGTGACCAGTCCCTCCAGAGGTGACACGCAAAGTATCCAACAGGTATTTTTAGCAGGAAAAGCTGGTACTTTGACAAACTGTATTTCTCTTGTTGCAAATAGGTAGTCAACGACCAAGGTAGGGTAACTGGTATGGTGAGTGACTGCAGTGTTAATAGACCGGATGACAGCTCAGCTGCTGTTGAGCCCAGTGTGTGATCTATGTCTATCAGCTCACCTTTTTTTTCTCTCCCACTGTTAGACTGTTAGCTCTCTGCTACTTCTCCTGCGGTTGACCCAGAGATGTTTAGGTAATCAGTCCTCCCTTTTGAGAGGAGAATGTGAGCACAAGGTGAAAAACAGCTCTTGACATTTGCTTGAACAGACCACGAATTCCGCTGAAGGTCATTTTGCCAGAAAATCTGATACAGCAGATCTGTGAGGATAGTTTTAAAAGCTTTATTTTTGACCAGAGAACGCTGTACCATGTAAGTGTTTGATCACTGTGTATGACACACCAGGTGGAAGTATTAGGCACCAATGGTATCTTCAACCAGAGATATATTAGATAATTTTAACTCAGGAAATGTTACGGGACTAATTGGGTTAGCCCATTCCTATGCCTTCTTCCACTGTGCTCTACAATTTTAGCAATATTTCAGTAATTTTTCAAAAATTGTTTAGAAAATCTTCACACACTTGATGAAGGGCTTGTGGGCCTGAGAGTATCGGTGTTAATTCTTCTGGTAAAACTTCTTATATTTCTCAAGAAAACTTGCCTTTCTTTCATCAATAGGCATGCACCTATGCCTTTGTCTATACAGTTCATCTTCCTCTCCTACAGAGGAATAAAACATTGAAGGGGTGGGACCTGGCAGCTGGAAGGAATTTTTCAAAACAGCATCTAATATAAATGAATATATAAGTGACGTTGCAGAATAAACTGGTTTAAGGGAGGAGAAGATGTGTTCCCTCTTACACAACTTGTGGTTTGCTTGTTGGGCAGTAGTTAGCTTCAGCAGAGGTGGAGGGGATCAAGAGGACTTGGAGGAGGTGGTAGAACACAAAGCCGCAAGATCAAAGCCTCTGCCTAACCCCCTATGATTTTAGGGTGTTAATTCCCAAGTCTTTCAAATTCTTTTAACAAGTATTCTCTCAACAAGTTGTCTAGAATCTGTTGCGTAGAACTTAGGAGAACCTGAAGGGAAATTCCATGAACTATAACAATAAATAAAATAAAAAGCAAACCACAAAGCACAGTTGTTACTGTAGTGGTGGATCAATATAAAGAAGTATATCCCAGCATTTAATAATTACTTAATCGATATAAACACTGTAACATGATAAGGAAATAATACACGAGTCATAAAGGACAATTAACAATAAACATAAAATCCAAACCACCATTTGGTAGAAATCACATTATATTTATAGCTATTGTGGCATTCTAGGCTATATATGACTTCTTTTTCCAGAGATTCACTTGTGTCTGGATACAAATAACATACCAAGTACTGAAGATTTGCTCATTTAAAACATGTGCAATACATTTACTCATGTCTTACCATTTGCTGTGTTTGTTCTCACCCCCATAATGGCCTCCTTTGCATGCACTACTACTACTACTAAACATATCATCTCTCCTCACTTTCTACTATTACTGAACTTCTCCACATCCTCTCTGTCTTGATACTCCTTTCTTCTACTGTTCCCTTACACAGACACTCCCACACACCACTCTTCTGCATCTATCCATTTACTGTCATTGACAGACTGTCATTTGTGTCAGGGAACTGCACTGATTCCGTTATTCTAATGTCCATTTTTGCTGAAAATGTTGGATTTTTTTGGTGCCTGTTTTAAGGGGAAAGAATGATCCTGTGGTCAAGACGCTGGGTTAGTGTTGTAGGGTTCAGACTGTGTTCCCTGGCTTCCTGCCCAGTTAATGCAATATGGTTTTAGTGTAACTGAGAATAAGGAATGCCACACGTGCAGAGCTTTTAGCAAATCACTTAAACAAAATGCTTGGATGTCTGAAAGCTTTCTCCGAGGTATTCACTGCTCTGCAATTCCAATGGGAGCTGAGGGCACACAACATTGTGTAGGACACATTCATCATGTTGAAGGATTGGGCTTAGTTCACCACCTGCAAAATGGGGCTAATTCTTACTCAGCTCACATAAGGCTTATGATGATGAAAACAATCTATTAATGTTCATTATGTGTTCAGTTGCTACAGTAGTGAGTGCCAAGAAATAATTCTCTCAGTAAGATGAATGCCAGCTAAAATAATTCTGCTCTAATAGATGGAATTCAATGCAAGGTCACCAATCACCTTCCTACAGCACCCTTTATCTTTAGTATGTTCCTAACACAAAGTGAGTCTATGGAGGAAAAGTTTAACATTAAAGTCCTTCCCTGTAGGAACACATATCAAAGACCAATGATACTTCTCTTAAACAGGGCAGTATGCTGCAGTGCTCATGGCCACAGTTCCCAGCTAGGGAGTGTGCTGGTTTTTATGCATTTTGACTGTCAGGTTTCACATTACAGGTGTCTACAATGCAGCAGCGAGGCAACTTCTGTTGATGTCATGCTGAGTTCAGAAGCACAGACTCAGATTCACTCTTTGTAAATTACCTCTGGATTAAAAGACACTGGTTTTATTACTAATGTACTTCTCTCTCCTAATCCCAAAATTGCAGCCATCTTAGACTTTTTTTCCCTTTCTCTATTATTTTTTGGGTCTCTTATTCACTTTCCATTTCTTTCCTACCACTTGGGATCCCAGCAATTATTCTATATAATGGCCATCTCATACTTTTCATCTTCTGCATCTGCCAACATCTTTAATTGGTAGCTTAGCTGATATGATCTTTCCCCCTCAGTGCAATTTTTCATATGAGTTTGTTTTGAACTCACTGTATTTTGTTATTTCCTTACCTGTGCATAGATCATAACTTCCATTTTATAAGCTTTTCTGTTTCTTTTTATAGTACTGGATTTACTTTAACATAATTAAAACTCCATTTTGAATGTAAGCAATGGAGTTTGTGCACATTTATGTTTTGCTGAACGTGCCTGAATATCTTGCAGATGTAACATTTTTTTTTGCAGAAGTAGGGTGTACCTCTCAAGTTTATTCAGAAGAGAGAATGGCAGAACTGTAAAAATCCTCCTTTTCTGAAGAAAACTGGTAATATGAAAAACACTGAAATAATATTATATTGTTAATTTCCTCTTCTCAGGTGGCAGAGTAGCGAACTGGAGGACTTTGGAATAGCTTAATCTTGAACTCACTCCCTGAGAACTAAAGAGATTCCTTAATATATAAAAACTGAATGGTGCACAGCCTCCTGCTCCAGGCAGGAAGGTCTTGAGAGCCCACCTAGGAGAAGGAAGATCACGGTGACAGAAGTCATGGGGAGCAGTGCTGCCATGGGACACAGGCAGAATGATCGCTGTAAAGGGTACTTCACATACCTGCCTTCCAGCGCCTACAAATGATCATGCTATCATCTGTAGGAAGCCTCAACACTGATATCTCATGTATCTGGAAAAGGGAAAGGCTAGGCTAAGAGGAACAGATAGATCACCATACCCTAAGAATATGAGATACCAAGGCCAGGAGCTTTCACTCAATGCTCTTGCATTTTGTTACCAGATTTTATTTTTGAAGCTGTCACAGTCAGGTTCTTCATACACAGATCCCAATTCTGCCATTGGACAGCCTGACTCCCAGTGAAGGCCAAGAGAAGCTACAGTGACATAATTTTGGGTAGACTTCTTAACTATAATGTCTCTGCCCTTTTATTTTATTTTGTCTCTGCAGAATAAAAACCAGTTCCAACTTCTTGTTGCTCAGTGCAACTGGATGTTTCACATTCATTCCAGGAATCACTACTTTCTGAACTATAGAAGTGTCAAAGTTGGGACTGGAACAAACGCAGATGAGCTTCAGCAGCGGCCCTGAGCAGGCGGGCACTCTGTCTCTGGCAGCCAGAGCCCGTCCAGCAGCCAGAGCCTGTCCAGCAGCCGGAGCTCATCTGACACCCGGCCCGAGCAGGGGCAGCCCGGTCCATGGCCTCCAGCCTGGGCTGAGCGCAGAAAATCCTTGGGCGCAGGATGACCCTGACCAGCTCAGTGTCACAGAGGAGCCCGTGGGCAGCTTCAACTAGGTACCCTTGATTAAGCCGCAAGCGGGGCCGTGCCTTTATCTAGAACTGCAGCAAGAAGTTCTCATGTTAATATCCTTTCTGTTTGACAGCAGAAATGATGAATAGAGTTGTTTTCTTCTAAGAAAATCCTATAATAGTTTGCACGAATAAAATTGGAAAACTTCTACGGACAGGGTCTGCCTGGCATGTGGTGGATCAGAGATAATTTTGACTCAACATCACTTGGGGTTCCCAGCATATAAAAGGATACAACATTACCTACACTATTATCTTCTTATAATGTTCTCTCTCATAACTAGTGTTTTAAACAATAACTTACAGTCATCATAATGACCCAGCACCTCCTGCTGCAAAGCAGCTCCTTCATTTCCTGCTTGGAGGGTGGACTCTAGAAACTTGTGGACTCACAGAATTCAGGTTCTTCCTTTCCCAGATAATGGCTATGATTTAGATTTTTGCATCAGCAAAACATTGCTTGGTACCTCCAGTTTGATCCAGCACAGTACCAAGAAATGTTGTGAGTTTTAAGTGGCATTATATTTAATGGGAGCTGAATGTAAGCAGCGTGGTCTCCGCTGATATATTGGCTTGGAGGTATTACAGCGTAATAGGTAACACCATGTTTATGGCCCAGCTGATCAAAGGCTGAGGATCCGTAAAATTCTATTCTTTCGCAGTTACATTTCCCATAAGGCTTTGAACAGCAGAACTTCGTAGAGTTTCCAGTGTCCTTGGCTGTGTGCATACAGCCCGACACTTTGGCTCGAGTTCTCCTTGTATTACCTTGGCAGAATACCCGGTCTTCAGGAATCTTAATCTTTTATTTAATCACTTTATCTTTTCAATTTCATCCATTTCCTACCCTAATTCTTTCATTTTCATTAAAGCCAGTACACAAAGATCAAGCTGGTAGAATGTGTTCTGTAGCTGTCAATCAGTGGGCACAAAAAATACAAAATGTGAATAGTTAAATCAGCAGACTTGCCTGCTGGAGTTATCTGCATGGCATAGATGTCAGAGTATTGTTTCCAAGCCTGACTTCTACATGCAGGGAGTAGCAGAGCATGTCCTGGCTTCTTTTATCTTCCTCAGGAGAGCAGCCAAGTGGCATAATCAATTCTTCCAGGCTTTTGTCTTTCACCTGTTTACTTTGCTCACTGCCTAAGGCTCTGCTGCTCTTCTGCCCCTTAAAAAAATGTATTTAATTTCAGATGTTATGAAAAATATATGTACGTTTTGCATGGTGAGTTATATATATTAATGGACTATATCAATAAAGAAGCAGGAGGTTTCTGCTTTACTCCAGTTACTACAACCTCAAACTTTCCTCAGTTGTTCCGACACAGTCAGGCAAACAGAAAATAACTGCTAAGAAGTTAAAGAACAAGGAATAACTTTCTTGTACAAGCTAATGAGGGAATTTTAGTCATACAGGCAGTTTTGATGAGCTCACTTTATTGGCCTGTGATATATATTATTGTAGCTAACAAAGGTCAAACATTAGAGATGCGGCTCTTCTTGTAGCTCCTGGTATTAAAAGAAATTATAAAATCTAGGGCTGAGAAAACCTGTAAAGCATTTAAACAAATGCAAGGTGATTTAGCCAGCACATGGCCAATGCATAAAGCAAAATTAAAAGTTGGAAGGGAGACCAAATTAGATTTTACTGTTGTTTTGTCTTCTCACTGATTTAAAGTCATAGGGCTGAGGTACCATAACAGGATAATAGTGGCAGTCATGATAAGAAAACACTTCCTTTCATTCACACCAGTTCTCTTTCAGTCAATGTCACAAATTTGGGTTAATAAATACACATCATTTCTTTAAGAGCAATATTTTTGCAAAATATATCTTTAGTACAGTGTTTCAGAAAATAACAAGTATTTCTAGTGAAATAAAAGGGAATTGGTAACTGACCAGTGATTAACAAGGCAAACAGATATGGAAGGTAAAATACCAGATGTAGTGAAGCAGGTTTCTCACTGTTCTTATTTAATGCCACAGATTTTTGTGGACTCAAATTTTTATGTGCTCTGTGTTTTGTATATGCAATTTACTCCAAAGGGAGCTTCAAATACAGAACGGAATCAGGGTCAGGTCCACAATGTAACTGCAAATACTGGTGTTATATGCAACTATAGAGGTACCCAGTTGTTGAACGGAAATAAATTACTGTATTTTAAGATTATTTTTATAATAAGACTCTTAGAGGGCTTTGAAGGTTAGTCATTTTCATGGCATTGTTTATTTTATGTTTTAATTTCACCTTCTTTGTATTAAAAGGCTTGGTTGAAATGTACACGCATGGATCCTCAAGTGAAAGAGTAGTCTGCCTAATAAAGAAATACTTTTCTGATACTTTCCCTGAAAAAACTTTAGACAGGTAGAGTGGAAATGTGAATTTGGCCTCATATAATAGTTATCAAAGTTAAAATTTGTTTTCAAGCGTTATTTTGGATAGACCGTCATTTCTAAAAAGAGGAATGGGCACAGTTAAACAGTCAAGATTAGAAATAGAGTATATTATAAGAAAAACTTGGAAGATCTGGAAGTACCAACACAATGCAGTCATTTTCCTCTAGTTATGCTTATTTCAGAAATCCTCATATTTGGTCTTAAGTCTGAATTTTCTCATTCTCATGAGTGTTAACACACTTTTTGTAACACGCTGCAAATGTACATTTTTCTAATATTTCATTTCTTGGAATACTAACACTGTATAATAATGCCACTGTAATGAAAGTTCTTCTATTGCCAGGGCATGAAAAGTTGTTGCATGATAATGAAATGTGATGGATATATGAAGTATCCGTCCAAGAACTAATTATTCATGGAGTTTTAAAAAAGTATTCTCCTGTTAAAAACAATAACCTTGCTGAATTCTTGAATATTGCATGTCTAGAGCTGGAAGCAAATATACATATGGATTCAACTTCCAAATATGAATAAAAATCACAGTGTTCTAACTTCAATACACTCTGTAGGAAGACCTCTACTGGTCTCCACCATCAGAACTGCACAGCATGTGAGCATGACTGTCCCTTTCTTAGCTTTACTAAGAAGCTGCCTGGTTATTTCCCAGGGGCTGGTGAAAATCTGGCTATCTGTATCGAACTGACACTGTTTAGAGACCTCAGCTGACAGGCACTAAAGGTTCCTAACTCCTTCTAGGAAACAAAATTCTGAAGAAAGAGGAAGCACAGAGACAATAAGAAAAAATTCCACAGGCTGGCATTGCTCTTCTTCCTACAGACTAAAATTGATCGTATCAAAATCTAAGATTTTTATCTTAAAATATCATTTTTAATTTTGATACAAGCTTTTAAATTCAAAATCAATTGAAAACACAGATAAAGAATACAAATATTTACATCCTCTACCTTTCCTGCTCTCATTGCAATGCCTGGCACAGGGACTAGAGTTGTCCAGTGCTGGGAGTTTACGAAGCACTCTATCATCACCAGAACAGCGTCACTGGCCAAATAGTTTCTGTGCAATCAGTGGACAAGATCCTGACCAAAACCTCATCCCAAGGTCATTTTGGTGTCCTAAACCAAAACAGGAACAATTCCACCACAGGAGGGGAAACTACTTTATGCATTTGTCAGCACTGAATTAAGACTACAATCTGGTGGCACTAGCTGCATCCTATCAGAAATCAACTTGCCTATCATGCTTTTGAACTTCACTCACAGCCAGACATTTTGTCTCAGACACAAAGTGTACAGACCCTTTCCTACGAACTGTTACTCACTGCGTACCTCACTGAATAGGTTTCTGTAGCTCCTTTGTGCACTGAGCGAAGGTATCGTGATACACATTAAGGTGCTTTTTAAAGGGCTCCATTACTTTCAATCAAGCAATAACTCAGTTTGTTGATTTATTACAACATATGAAAAGAAAATTTCCTGTTTAGAATGATTATTTAGATTGTAATTATAACAGTACTGAAAAATTATTTTAAAATCTGTAAAAATAAACAGAAAGTAAAAGAGGGTAGCCTATGTCTACACGACAGCAAAACTTCCAACTGCTGTTCATCCAAGGATTCCCACTTATTACAAAGAAACCATTTAAGTTCTGCCACTGAGGTATTATCACAGCCTGGCATTCAGCATTGGTTGCAAAATTTACAAATGGGCTGGGTTGCCAGGTTGTTCTTTGTGCATGAGCTAGTTCAAACCAAAGAGAGCATGGCATAATCATAGTGAAATGAAGGGCTAAGCATTCAGTTTCAGTCTGGATGACACATTTAAGATTAAGACAAACAAGGAAAAATGAAGAGTGAAAAGGAAACCCTGATGAGAAAGAGGAGCTCAGTCTGCCTGCTTCTGATCTAGAATAAAGAGACTGAACACTTGTTGCATCAACAGCAGAGATGATCTCTTCTATTTCAAGGTGCAAAACGCAGAAAAGAAGTATAGCTTTTTCCTGTGGCTACAAAATCTTGCTTTTAACTAAAGAACACAATAGCTTTTTTGATAAGAATAAGACATTCTGAACTTAAAACTAAGACAGTACCATAGTTAGCTTGCATATTCTATCACCAGGCTTAAGCCCACCATGACAAGCCTAGTAAAGCATGTCAGCCTTTACACTACATGTCCTGACTTTTATCCATTTGTCAACACCTTAAGGTTATCCAAAATGCCATTTTAATTAACAAGATCATCCGTGCTTTTCTTCTGATAACATTTTATTACAACAAAATATTAATGGGAACCAACCTAAAAAAGAACAGTGGAAGACAGCAGCTGTACTGTCCTGGTTTCAAGGGCTCCGAGCAAATGGATAAATAATGGACATCAGACACGTCCCAGTGGGAAAGCACAAAATTATGGGTGTGAAAGAGTACTAAACAGAGGTGAAAAAAAAGTGAAATAGCATTTGGAGTGAAAACTTCCATAACCTTTATGATAAGCACTTCCAGTCAAACAAAACTGAAAAATCTCATGGACAAACTGAATTCTGCCTTCAGAAATAGACAAATGTATTTTGATGGAGGAGGTTAGTTCACCGTTATTTATAATGTATTTCCTTTTCTGAAGACGCTTCTCAGAACCAGCCAGTCTCAGTTCAGCCAGGGAGGATCCCAGAGGGAAACACTGATCAAAAACACCCAGGATAAGGATAGTCAAAGACCAGGTAAGCGTGTCCATCCTGAACAGAACATCTCCATGGCTCCCAGAATCTGAGCTGTTCTCAAACCTGGAACCCCACAGGCAATAAAATCCAACATATTTTTAGTAGTAGAAGGCTACTCAGAGAACATTTTTTTAAAATTCCTGCTTAAGAAGCCTACATTTAATTTTCCACATTGAAAACCAGCACTTGTGGGTTAAAGTCACATAAATATGCTCTACAAACTGAGCCAAACTCACTTGGCTGCTTTGAAGGTTTTACAACCCACATTTTCCTTCATCCATTTGCATTTCAGTGACTGGTAAGTAGTTTTTTTGTATGGACATTGAACTCCACTAACAGGAATGCATGAGAGGTTAATCTGCTAGAAATATGAAATATTTTCATTTAGAAACAATAGAAGTACTTTATCTCAAACATAGTTTACATCTGCTCCTCATACAAAACTAGGACGGGGTTGGCTCGCGCATTTGTAAATTTTGTTTAGAAAGGACAGTCATAATGGGAGGGACACAATTGCTTCAGGGTACAATTTACTATTAGTTGTGAAATAAATAAAAATGCAAAAAGTTCTCAAAAATACTTTTTCTGCTCCACACAGTCTATTAATAACTCATTTCCTAACTGCTCATAATTTAGGGGAAATGGGTAGTTGCTAATCCAAATGATGCCATGAATCTGGCTATCAAATCAACCTATATTGTATTAAAGAGGACATTAAAGCTTGTTTAGAAACTCATTAAAGACAACTGCTAGAATTTATTGTGTTATGCTAAGAAAATATTCCCTTGACTCAAGGAATTGCTCTAGTGCTTGCGATTTCAACTATTCTGATCACTGTACTACATGTAGGCACCTCTTTACTTCCTAAAGCTTTTATGTACTTCCTTTATCAAGTGGATAAAAACAGGAAAATCAATACGGAGATGTTTTCAGTGATTTTCCTACAAACCCTCCAAGATTTACTCTTGCTGTGATCTAGGACACGTCTCTGAATAAAAACTCCTAAATAATCTATAAATAAAATAGCACTGCGCAGAAGGCATAACTATTGGAAAAACAACATATTTAGTAGATGTGAAGAAAGAATCATAGCAACTGTGCATTTGAAATCCACTTTTTAAAGCACAGATTTATGATATACATTTACCTACATAGCCTTTCATAAAATAATTTATTCTTAAATCCATCTTTGAAACAAGACGAGGCTCTTAATAATTAGTAGGTTTGTAGAAATAAAGATGTGGTTTTCCCTGTGTTGTACAATAATGGAAACAAGATTAGAGATTTTGTGGACTGTATAATAAAAATCAGACACCATGCAAGTGGACAAAATGAAATCACATTTAGAATCAAGCCTAAAGTGGTGGGTTTTTGTATTTAGTGAGGATGCTACAATTCCACTAGAATCTAGGCAAATAGTTTTTAAAAAATTAAATAATATATTACTGATTTGATAAAACAAACCCAAACCTCACTCCTTACTTTTGACAGTTTCATTTTCCAGAACTTTAACTTCCTGGAAAATATATTCACAGAAACCTTATTTTCTTTTAAAATTTCTGAAAAGATTTGAAAGAAAGTAATTGTGAAACCCAAGTGCTTAGACTCCGAAAATGCATTTTTTATAAGTCAACTAACAAGAGAACAGAAAAAACTGTAATGTGCCACCAAAGACTCCAGTCAGACCAGAAAAGAAGAAAACACAAACTTGATAACACTGACATTTATAGTGAAATATCTTTTGATATTTGCAAATAAATATTCTGAATAAATTTTCGAATATATTTGGAGAACTTCTTCGATAAATAGTACTGGAAAAGACACACGTCACAAAATCATGTCATGATTATGAAAAAGTAACTAACATCCCCTCCCTCATTAAAATAACTAATAAATAGAGTAACTTATTTTCTTCAAATTGCTCACTAAATTTTAGAGTGAAAGTCCTGTACTTAGACGTTTGCCCAGAAAAGGTTCTAAATTTTTACATTAGCATATAGTAAATGTCCCAATTCAGCAGTATACTTATTTAGCAAATTATTCTAAGTATGAATTATTTTCATGCCAGCAATGTTGCTATTTCCTAAGCATTATCTTAAAGCATACACTTAAGCAGTCTGCTGAATAGGATGGATGGGTAGAATACTGTGGTGACCACTGGAAACCCCAAAATTCAATTTGCAAAAATTTGTCTCCATTGTACATATAAATGCATTGGTCCCTGAATGAAGATGTTTTCTGAAGCAGAGGCAAAGTGTTTATAGAAGTTTCTGTAAACTCGGTTTTGTGGATTTTCATCAGGTGAAGTTTTACACTCATCTAAAGGACAATGATAAAACCTGTCAGGACAAAAGTTTAAATTCACACCAAAATCTGCAGTGGGTTCGTTTTTCACCAGTCTTGCTGCATTGGTTTCTTTTCTGCTGGAAATGACTTGTGTTCACAGACATTTTTTTCAGCATGAATGCTTATTTATAAACAGTCGTTGCTACAGGGCAGTAGTGTGGAAGTGCAGAGATAAACCTAGCCATTACTTTGTTATATATTAATTAGCTTAACAACTTCATCAACATAACCATTGTCATCCAGGTTGCAAAACTCTAGGCTGAAAAATGAAAACCAATAGAAGTTAATAATAAAAAACTTACAGTAGCTGTAACGGAGATGTGCATATTTATTCTCCTTGTGGCATAAAATGTTTGTGAAAATCTCCTCAAAACAAAATAATAACATTAGATTTTATTCTTACAGAATAATAATAATTGCAATTTTAGAAAATAAAGCAGAAACATATTTTGTGGGAATCACCCTGGCAGTGCATTACTTGCATTTCACATGCATTTGAACAGTAAATTAGCAACCTGCTCCTAAATTTGGTTAGCTGGGAAATAATACGTAAGAATAAGACTATAAAGATCTTTCATTATTTCACACAATCAAAAGGTACACAGTTAAAGCTACACTGTCAAAGAGTATACATAAATAGTATCCTTTTCCATTTAAATGATGTTTTCCTTGTTTCAAATATTCCTGACATTCTCCAAGATATATCAAAAATTCATCTTAAGTACGACAGCAGCACATTTAAAACTTGAAATTCTGAACTACAGGGACAGAACTACTTTCCCAGGTAGATGGCCAGAGAAGGCCTAGGCATCCAATGCAATACATGGCAACTTCCTTGCACCTTCCTTCTTTCTAGAGTGCCTACAATGTGTTTGCACCAAGCAGTACCTTTAAGTGATATGAAAGAAAGAGGAAGCAATTGCATCAACTCAAGGATGAGAAAGGAAGAGAAATTACAAAGAAACAGTTCCATTTTATTCACGCTTACAAATCCCCAATCACCATAATGAATTGGATTTTAAATCAAAGTAAATGTGAATATTCCACTCAAAAGTATTTGAGGAAAAAAAAGCCATTTTGCCTAAGTATGAGTTATATAATCACTATTTCAAAAAGTGGATCAAGAAATCTCAAAATAATTTGCACCTTTTACCCTCATTTTGATCAGCTTCAATTTGCATATGTGGATTTTTTTCCCTATTTAAGACACCATCACTCTTTCTTACTTCAAATAAGGTACTGAAATTGGAACAAGAATTACAATCATTAGAAGTTATGACACTTATACACCCAGGGTATCAGCAAGAATCAGCTCCTGCCACCTATTAAAAAATATTAATAACTGAATAGAACTCCAGGCGGTGGTAACACATATTTACATTTATATTTTTGTCTTTAAGTTTCAACTTTTAGTAACTCAATTGCCTTATTGATTTATTTCTTAAATATTTTGATGATTTATCAGTGATGACATCCAGTCCAGGAATTTGCTGGCAGTTAATGACCAGCTAGAGCAGGAAATTCTTCACCCAGAGTACTTAAATATTTCTAGCAGACTTCCGAAAAGTTCTTGTATTTCAGAGTGTTTCTTATTCTGCCGTATCTTTCCTTCATGGAAGTAACGGCCTATAGATGACCAGAGATTTTGAGAACTATTGATAAATATTTTTTTTTCTTCTGAATTTTAACTCAGTTAAGGGAAAATAAGGGCAACTCACACATTCGTTACTCATTTCTGCCCCTCTAAGTATACTTATGCCATTCTAAATCTGAATCTCTTGTGCTGGGCTGGAGCAGAATCTTGGCAAGTTTGATGGACTTGCTCTATGGAAAAGGCGTATCGCATCGTTGAGTGGCAGAGGAAGGGGCACTTAAACAGCTGCTACTGAGGCAATAAAACTAAGCTATTGGATTCAAGACAACAGTTAGACCCACGCTTTGTCTTTATTGGGATTGATGATGAACCATTTAAAGAGGCAATCCAATCATATTGCAACGAGAGTGCATGATGCTGTAATTTTATAGTTTGCATGGCCTCATTTAAATTACTAATATTTTACTGGTACAGTAAGAAATTGGAGATATATCTTCATCATCATTTCTATGCTTATTACCAGTAATGAATAGGTGTTATAGAATAACAGTAAAGCAATGTATTTAGCAAAATTAAACCAAAGCATGTACTGTCTGGATCCCAAGAGCTGCATGCACTTTTGCCTCGAAACCCATCAGTACATTACCATTCTCTTAAAAACTAGAAAAACTCATTGCTAGGTAGCAACAGCGAAGGACAATTTTCACGTCTAATCCAGAGTATCTTTCACAACCCAAGAGACAAAGCTCTGCCTGAAGACTCAGCACAGGCCTGGTCACATGAATGCATATGTTTCATAGCTTCCTGAAATACGCCTTACTACATCCTTGTCCAAATAAGCAGTGACTGTCACACATACACCTGCTGTATATTACCCATACTGTCTGATGGAGACAAGTATGGAAAAGAGCCTCTCTCCTGCGACCAACTGATGGTGCAGGACCATCCTGATGGAGCGGTCCACCTGACACTCTGCCGGCATGGCAAAATGCAGTGTTTGTGTCCTGCTTGGAACTGATGTTTCCTCCTTGAGTGTTCTTGATAACTACTATATTACCCGACATATTGTAATGAGCTGCCATCTCCCAAACATGCCACCCTGAGGTCAGCCAGTGCTGTAAACCCGATTTTACAGGTAGGGAAACTGAGCAAACTAAGAGACCTGTCCAAAGTCAGACAAGAAGTAACAAATAGGTCTACTGTTGTAATGAGACATTTTAAGCAGCAAGGCAGGAACAGTTTAGGGGTCATATAGAGCCTGTGTCCAGGACATAAAAGCTGGACTGGGATGAGCTATCTCGGGCGTGGGTGTAGACGACACAACCTGAGCAGCTTGGCTGTTTTGGACTGCCTTCTGTGGACTCCTAGGTCTTATTTCCCATTGCTAGGGCAATGAATGACTTTCATTGAATTAAGAGAAACGGAAGTAAATTGCATAGTTACCTTTCTCTCATCGCAGTTTTTTCCTCTTCTTGCATTAGACCTTGAGGATTTTTTAAGTCTGTGTTTTCATTCTCTAAAAAAGATACTTTCAATCTAACGGAGACTTAATGTCTTCACAGGGAAGCTATTACGTAAGTCATTATTGGAACAGTAGTTAGCTAAATAAGGAAGAAAAAGCCAGCAACTCAAAATGGCAATTCATCATCAAGTGTCTGCTGCTTTATGTGCTAACAGCCTTTCTCAGCTTCCTTTAAGCCATCTGCTTGTTTCAGCTATCTCTCCATACCACCAGCCTCTCCCATTCCACCCCCCTCCACCTCACACATTTCCCAGCAGATACGTCATCAGTACTGAGACTGGTAAAATTTTGTGTTTTACCTTCTCAACTCTCTTGATTTTTTCCACAGACATATTTGTTCTAACAGGTAGAAGCATCAGCAGATGCTGCTTATGCAGAAGAACCTCCTTTTTGTGTCAGGAAGCACCTCTGAAAAACCTTCTCCATTCAAATCAGGTGTTGAAGGACAACAGAGAAAATCAGCAGATTTTGACAAGCAGGAGTAGATGACAGGCACCTAGGGATGACAACAGTATAGTGAAAATAGAAAGCAAATCACATGTGGATATTTTTCTCTTACTGCTACCATGAGAAGTCTTATTTTTGCCATTTTAAAACAGAGTTAACTGAAAAATGTGATTTTATTGTAATTGTAGTATTTTGCAAATGCCTAGCTACAAAACTGCTGGGTAGCATGAGCAGAAATGCAAAGGAATTGCACATGTAAATGTATAGGAGCATGAAGTCTTGAGTATGCAAGCTCATATTCCAGATGTACGGAGAATAACTGCTACAGCAGTAAGTCAGGATGTGAAGCACAAGGCTGAAGGCTAAGTACTTGCAGCCACCTGAGAAATGCAAACACTCAGCAAGGTTCATTGCTAGGAAAATGTGGGTCATTAATTTAATAAATCATTAGGGGCAAAAAATGGAACAGGAAACATAAACAGTTTAGTGGCAGGTTGAAATGAGGATCTTGTATAGGTGAGGAAGATGAGGATGGGAGACAAGCAGAGGTGGATGGAGCACAGTTACTAAGGGTAGGGAGGACCTTGCCGCAGGGAGAATCGGTGTGTGCCCAGCAGAGAGAGGCCCTCTCCAAGGGGGCCAGAGGCACCCTGCACCGAGGAGACAGGCTGTGCATTGCCTCTGCTTCTAGAGAAGATATTGTCTTATAGGACCAATAGGGACCACTTCTTCTGCTTGCTCATTTTTAAGTTAGAAAACTTTAAATGCATCTGTTTGATCTTGGACTGCTGTTGAAAAGACAGATAGGCAAGAAAAGAAAGGTAGATAGGTGCCAGTTCCTCCCATGATTTACGATTTGCTAACAAATACTGTTGAGCTGGAAATTTCGTACCCAGAGAGTAGCTAGATACTGTGAGGTCATTTCCATATTTACTTTTTTTTTAGAAGACTATCCAAACAGATATGGAGAAGCCAACTACAAACAGCTTGGACGTTTATGTTGACAGAGATGTTCTTCGGAAAAATTGTTACAGTTATCCAATACTTAATATAGTGCTCATAACACCTTGTATCCAGATATTGCACAAAGCAGAATCCAAAAGCCACTATGCTGACCTAGCTCTAGCCTGAAGGTGTAACAAGCCCCGTAAAACTAAATTTAGGACCATTATCTTTAATGCCCTAAATTCTTTAAGGTGTGATAGGCTGTAGTCATGGTCATTTATACACTACTGAAGAAAACAGAGGTTAGTTCCAAATATGCTGGAAATTAAAATCTGAAGAGCTTAAAACTTTCTTGTCAGCTGCTGTGGAACTGTTCGAATAATACAAGTCGTGACAGATTCACGCTTCTTTTCTGAATAAAGCTGAGAGGTCGCTCCAGTGATACTTGTGGGATCATGCTACTAGTTGTAAGTATTAACATCGAGGGGCTTGTCCATTCTAGTAGGAGCACCTGTTAATTTGTTATTTATATACACAGACATATGCATTTTTATTAGTTCTCCTTACAGATTTGTTCAAACAGATTCTGAAATCATCTGAAATAACTTTTTCTACCGACTTCAGTGAACTTCAGTTCCAGACCCATTCTTCATTTTTTCCTTTCATTCAAAGTTTCTAATAAAAAAAACAAGCAACAGAACACAAATCTTCCTGTGTTGAACAAGTCACTAAAAACAACAGTTTGCAAGCAGACTTTGTGGTATTAAATTCTTCACTGAAACCTGTGAATAACATACATATATGCACAGACAGCAGGATCAGTTTGAGAAAATGCGAGGGTACCTCTATCAGGTAGTATATTCACAACCAATATTTCAATTACATCTCCTTAAATCTCTATCTTGACTGATGCGAATCATATTCAAACTTTAGAGCACTCTGAGGAATGCAAAATGAGTGCACTTTTTTTCCATACTTCACCTCTTTCATTCCCTTTTCATGCGTGATGTTTTGTACTCTGCATAGTCATGCCAGTAATAAAGGCAATGTTTTAAAGGCAACTGTAGAAATTACCTTAAATATCATCCATCAACCACAAAATGAAAGATAATATCACAGTGACAGGAACAGCAGTTACAGTAATCACTATCTTTTATTAAGATTTAAAAAATTAATTAAAGCTAAAATCTGTCGCTGGCCTTATAAAAATGATCATCTTTTTCTTTTAATTCTGCATAAACTAAAAAAATTTGATGCTAATTAAAAATGTGGGCTTATACTTGTATTTTATTGTAAACGAGTTTGTGACTGTTTATATGAATGACTTTTTAGCCCTCGTATAGAATAGACATTTTATTAAACAATGACAATCCCTGGTATAGAATACACATTTTATTAAACAATGACAAGCAATAAAGCCTGTTGTTCTGAGGAAGGCAAGGATGCCCTGCTGGCTGTCATGCTTCTGAGAAGCACAAGGGATTGCCTTGTATTCAAATGGTACAGAAGGTAGAACTGCAAAAGAACAACGAATTAATTAGAGCAATCATTTTTGAAGAGCAGTTCCAAACCCCATTTTAATTAGCAAATATATAAAGCAGGATACTAACTGCTTAAGAACTATTTTTGCTTTCTGATTTACTGGGTGATGGCAGTTGTGCTGCGCTTTGTTACAAATCACAAAATCTAGTGCCTCATTTTGCATGTAAAGTGCATTAAAATACCTTCTTTCCCATTCTATGGGAGCCTTTAAGATATATTACAATGGTAAAGTCTGTACAACCTAGCACAATTATTTTCTAATTAGCATGCTTAAATGTTGCATTGTGGTCTGAATCAGTTTTAGAATTGTTGAAGAGTTCTAGAAACAGCCCTATCTGTACAACCCAGGCCACATGTGACAAAATTAAATTGGCACACTTCACTGTTACAGACCTTGTGCTCCTGGCAGTGATAGCCAGCTCAATACCCCAGAGAGAATGCTCAGCTGTCACTCACTGACCCATTAACGCTACAGTTGCATCCTGCAATGTCATATTCCTCATTCGCACAAAGATAGTGCTCCCTGGCGATCCCCAATACCTGCAGGAATGAGGGAAGGACAGCAGTGACAGCAGCACTGCCAAACAGGGCAGCAAACCACATAGCCCGAGAGTGAGCGCCTTGTGCCAGCATCCCAAACTAGAGCTGAAACCCGTTACCCTGCCCTGGTGAGCCAGCGTTACATGGGTCATCATCTCTAACGGGCTGTCCACTTCAACATCATACACATACGCACGTGTAAAAGGCCACTGCTCAGCACCTTTGGTGTTCTACAGGAACACAGTTTGCTCAATTCATGCTGTGGACGCATTCAGTGAGGTGTTAAATAAAACAAACACCCGCTGCTGCTTCTCAAATGTAAAGGGGAACTGTTGGGAGAATAATAAGGAAAATCATGCGTCAAAATGCTTCCTCTTCTCTTTATCCAGAGTCCTGTTACTGCCTGTTCACAAAATCACACACTGCAATGCACTGTTTAGCACAAAGAGAGCATTGCTGCAGGCTTCTGTGGGGTTTACGCCGTGGGGAAAAAACCTGCAGGTCCAATTCAATGCAAGAGAAGACAATGTCAACATTACTCTGGAGCATCTCCCCTACGAGGAGAGGTTGAGGGAACTGGGCTTGTTCAGCCTGAAGAAGAGAAGGCTGAGAGGGGACCTTATAAATGCCTACAAATATCTGAAGGGTGGGTGTCAGGAGAATGGGGCCAAGCTCTTTCCAGTGGTGCCCAGCAACAGGACAAGGGGCAATGGGCACAAACTGAAGCATAGGAAGTTCTGTCTGAACATGAGGAAGAACTTCTTCCCTCTGAGGGTGACGGAGCACTGGAACAGGCTGCCCAGGGAGGTTGTGGAGCCTCCTTCTCTGGAGATATTCAAGACCTGCCTGGACAAGTTCCTGTGCAGCCTGCTGTAGACAACCTTGCTTTGGCAGGGGGGTTGGACTAGATGACCCACAGACATCCCTTCCAACCCCTGCCATTCTGTGATTCTGTGAAAGTATTTAGATGTTTGTAAACATGCCAGTGTTCTATATGAATGTGCTTGTCTGCATGCAAGCAATGAAATAAATAAAAGAATGCATACATGATATTAATTAACTACAAGCTACTGATCCAGATGCAATTAAAAACCTGAAAACAGATGTGACCAAGTCCAGTAGCAGGTTAAATTTAGCGGACTCATCAATTCAAGTGTTTTCGCCAAGTAAGAAGGAAAAATTAAAATCTATGGGTACTACTGAGTGCAAAGTACTTCTTGCATTCTCTTTGTGACTCTGCTTCTGAGAAGAGCAAGAGCACATTATACATCATCCTTGCAAAATCGTTCTGTTGTCATTTTTGCACAGAACATATCCTTGAGTAAGAACGTAACCTGCCTACCTCTTTTTCGATGACTCAGTTGTGACTCATGATTGTTGTACATCGTCCTCCAAAAGTGAGTTATTTTATTTTACGAGTATAAGGTGTGCTATGTATGAAGAACTGTGACACAAGTCAAAGTCACAGTAGATATTATTAGAATATTCACATGGAAGGTTGTAAATTAACAGAATTTTAAGTGGCTCGTGACATCTTCTGGTTTGAAAAGGATTATGCTGTACATGTTGAAGTAATATATTTGTTTTTTCTGACAGGATGGTCATTTTGTAATGTAGTAGTAAAAGTTATATAATTTAATTATGTAGTCTCCTTAGTATCCTTCAGGATCCTTGTTTTAATTTTTAGTAGGGAAATTGATATTGGTACTTATTTAGACTGTTAGTGGAGATTTAAGTTCCTTTCCCCTATGTCCAAATTTTTTTTTCCAAAAAACTTCTGCAACTTCTTGCTTCTGAAAGCAGTTTTTGTGCTCATAATATACAGACTTGTTGCAAGCAGTTTTTATCACTCGTGAGAGTAGGTTTACATGGAATATGGATATAACACTGGTGGCTGCACATGCCCAGTTTCGGATAAACTGCCACTGCTGGAGCTTTTTTTGTACTAATAACACACATGTTCCATTAACTAAGAATTTCCATTAAAATTCACTTGCTACTGCACAAAATCTCCTGCTGATTTTTATTTTAAAAAATTCCCAAATTAATCTGATTGCATAATCATCCTGTAAAATGTTATTATCTAAACCATTATTTTTTAAACCATTGTAGTTTTGATTTTGCATGAAAGAGAAACTCTTTTAAATATTTCAGTCTTCATTTTGACCATTTTAGAAGAATATTTTGGAACTATTTAATATAAATTCATCTTTGAAAAAATAGTTTGTTGGGAAAAAATACAATTCTGTATTAGAGGCATATGTTGCATTTTATGAAGAAAGAAATTATTCACTAAAAATTCTTGTTTTGACAGCCAGACCTATTTTTCAGAGCATGTCATGACTAGGATATTGTTTTTGTTAAGAAAAAAACTAACATTAGAAAAGTGAAGACCTTTTTTTACAGATAATGAAAAATTTTTGAATACCTTAATGAAACATTTATAGTTTTAATTTAGAAAGTCTTCTGTTTAGAATTTGCCTGTTTGAAAAGAAGAAGATTACCTGGAATAAAACACTGCAGCTGAAATGAAAAGAAGGTTTTGGGGATCTGTCTGTTTTTTGTTATCGAGGAAATCAGAAAAAAACCCACCTCTGTAGTGTAGAAAGTAAAAATGGTTTATGAGACACTAGATTTTAAAAACAGTTGACTGCTAAACTTTAATTTTAGAGCAGTGAAATCAGCATGAATATGTTCTGTTACTTACATCTGAAAGAAACAGAAATAGTCTGTTTCACTGAATTCTTCTTACCTGTGTAAATATGATGATTTCAGAAAGAAGAGTAAATAGGACTCTGGCTAGCAATTCACATTCCACTTTTGATAATGATTACTTTAGGAAGATATGCTACGTATGTGCCTTTTTTAAAATGAGATATAAAATAGATTGGTATTTCATGAAGGTATAAAGATTCCTATTTGTCCATGTCCCTTCTGTTTTAGTAAAACAATGAATGGTGGTTATTTTGCCTTCCACTACAATTATGTCTCTTGTTACCTTTCTTCCTGAAAAACACTTGCTGGTCAAACATGTGGTTTCCAATTTTACCTAGCATTATTCAGTGGTAGAGCTGATTCCTTCTCTTCATAGCTTGAGAGAAAAATAAGAAGTAATACTGTGGTGTGGTTTGGTCTTTGTAATTCTACCTTTTTTTTAAAGCCAAAGCATTAAACAAAACATCCTTCTATTTAAATTGTTGTTGTTCTGTGATTCGAGATCACACATATTTATTCTCTGTTTTTTTTAACTGAACTCTGCCTATATATTCATAATTTCCAATAGTTAGATATTTTGCACGTGGTTTATTTGAGAAACTGTCAGTGCATTAAGGAGCTTTCTCTGCTCTCTGCCATCTAACCAGTCTAGTCTTTTAACCCTTTGTTCCCAAAAGTGATTAATGCACTGCATTTGCCATTAGTGGCTTTATTTTTCAGTGAAGTTCTAGTGGGAAGTGTCTTCTGCAACTATTGTGGCGTATACAAACCTTTTGGCTTGGCAATCTAATTAATATTCTGTTTGGGACTTCAGAGACAATTGGCCTTGAGGACTTCTGGAACTACACAGGAGCATTTATTAAGCTTTGGATAGAGATCTTCTGAAGCTTATTTTACCACATTCTGTAAATCCACAGTTCAGTGAACTGAACCAATACCTTACAGTTCCTTCCACACTTTGGGCATAGCAGGAACTGACGACCTTATTTCTCGTTTAGTAACTATGAGATACTCAGCACTACTGAGCACATGGAAAAGGAGGAAGAAGCACAGACTATAGCAGAAAGGTTTGCAACTTCAGCAAAGTGGTTGGAGTACATTGGGAATAACACATAAGATGTTCTCTACTTCAAATTCTTGCCTTACGGCATTTTTGTAGAGAGTTTTGTTTCAACTAATTGAAGCAGGTTGCCAATTTACATCTCAAAATATAACATTAAGTTTAATTTAACAATCTTTTATACTTTTTCAGTGTTCTGTACCAGGGTAAAATGCTATGGAAATTAAAATGTGATATTTCTACAGAGCAGTTTAAACAAATTACTACTATTTTTTTTAAATTGCAACCCATTTGTTGGTAGGAATGCCCCTGAAAAAAAAATTCTTCATTTCTCTAGCTGTCCCCTATAGAAGATGGCTCTTTTGCTCCATATTAAACTGCTCTGAAAAACTGAGAAACGTGGTGTTTTTTCCTGTGTATCTCAAACAGAAGTCACTTCCATACTTACTTTCATTAAAAAATTTTCCAACATTTTGAAAAGGTTGATCTGCATTTTTACAGTAGGACTGAGGAGCAATTACATCAAGGAGTGAGGAGACAACCCACTGTAGATAATTTCTTACTTTCTTTGTTCAGGGTCACTTGACTGGTAGAAACACTGCAGGAAAATCGAGGGTCATCTTACAAGTGCATTCAGTCAGTAATGAACAGATTGCCTTTGTGGATTGCAGATAACGCTTTTCGTGTTCTAAACGGAGTGTCTCCTGACTCGTGCAAGTTGAAGCTGTAGACAAGGAGGCAGTGCATTCTTTTTAAAGGAAAAAGTTCTTAAATATCCTAAAGCCTATATCTCTTGTGTATTATATGAATAATCAAAATATTGACCATTGTTGCATCATTTCTATTTAGTTTTTAAATTATAGTGATTTTTAAAGTGAGTATAACAAGACAGGGACTTAATTAGAAAACATAGGTGTTTTTTAATTAGAAGTAAGAGCGGCCGTATTTTGAAAGAGCAGCCTTCTTTGGAAGGTGTAACTTGTGCTTCCATGATAAAAGCACACATGCAGTTCTTTCTGGTAAGTTACAGATAATGTAACTTTGTACTTCTAACTACCTACTTATGAATTTAAATAGAGCAGTGAGGAATGGCAGTATTCACATTTACATCTACTAATTCAGTCTGCAGAAGTAGTCAAATATAAAAAAAAAAGTGGGACTATATGCTTGGGAGTCTGTACTTGAGATGTGAGTGCAAAGCAAGAAAATGAGTCTTGTAAAACAAGAAACTGGACTGTCATTTAGTAAAGCTCAGGAGCACTTAGGTCTGCCTCTGATGCCCTATGAATCCACAGGACAGTCACTTAAGTTTTCTGTTCATCAGATCTCTGAAATGATTTCTTTTCTGTTTCTTTACTTTTTTAATGTTTCTCAGGTGTAGCCCAGGCTTCGATCTAACTGGTCACTCATTTGCTCTGTCACTCAAGAGAATGCAATCTCTCCATACACCAAGATGCACATTATTCTAGTTTCTTAATATTGAGCTCTAGTAAGGTATATAGTAGTCTTCCAAAGAGAATGGCAGAGTGCTATCTATATGTACTGTTTGAAACTAGGCAGAAAATTGTTTTAAATGAAATTTTGATCTGGCTTTTGGAATAGACCATGTGGACATTCTCCTATCAGATTTAAATACCTTTTCTTGTTTAAACATAGGAGCAAAGTTTTACCAAGAAACCTGTTATCAAAAGCTCTAAGTTACTTTTGAAAGGCGAGGTGGGGAGTGAATTAGTGTTAACAAACAGAGAAACATAACCTGTGCAAGACCAGGAAGGTTTAATTCCGATTCTAGGTGACATTAACTGAAGCTGAAACTACTGATTTGTGGTACAGGCAAATGAGCACTGTAGGTTTTAGGTTGTGGAAATTACTCATGAGATAGCTAAGAAAGCAAGATTTATATTTCATTGCTTCCTTGGTTGGCTCATTGCACAGCTGAGTATTTTGAGAGATGTACAGTACATTTTGGAACATTCAGTTTCACGGTAAATATTAATACTTGCGCAGCAGTGACTCTCAAGGATCATAGCTATGTATCTTTTAGTAATATATGCTAATGAAATAATTTCAGTTTATAAAATAATACGCATCTTAAATCCATCTTCATAACATAGGAAAATTTATACATCATGTAATTCCTACTTCATATTAATACTGATTCAGTCACTGATATGATTCAAGTTTGTGGTAGGGCCAAATAAGTCTTCACATTTGTAGTGTCCCAGTATGGCTGGATTCTTCCTTTCGTCAAGCTTCCTCAGAAAAGTGCCTCTTGTGTTGGAGACTTTTTGCAAAAGTCTTTTCTTTTTGCATCTTTTATATGTTCCATTTAGGTGTCCATTAATTTTCTTCTTATTTTTGGACTACAGTCTTAAAAAAAGGGAACTGTTTGCTGTCTTTTCTGAACATCACTTACTTTTAGGTGTGTAAAATTTCTAGCTGCCTTAAAGCAATAAAAAAGAGCCACAGATATGCTGAAATAGTTGAATAACTGTAATAGAAAGCAAAGTTTTAGCAGCATTGGTTACTGCCAAACTGTGTGGGAAAATATTTGCACTGCTATTAAATGGGTGTATTCAACATACAAACTCATTTTACTGATGCATGATCTTGCCAGATTTCTATGGTATTTCACTTAGTATTCAAGAGCAGTGCAAAAAATGCAAGCTTTCAAAGTTATATACTTGTGGCATTTATAGAATATTTTTTGTATTTTAAATATTAGCAGTCTTTATATTTACTGTCGTTGTGTGGTGTGTGTACTGTAGATTTTTATTGCATTATTATTTTTTAAAAACATAAATCAATAATGCCATAGATGTTTTTATTATACGGGCATACAGTGTCAGGGGGCCGCAAGAGCTGGGGGCTTCCGGGGCCCAGGGCTCCGTCAGGGCCCGTCCTGGCTCTGGGGCCCGTCCCAGCCCCAGCCAGGAGCAGGGTATCTGAGGGGCACCGACCGGGGCAGCCCCAGCCCCGGGCGTCGGGCACCTCCCTGGGACGGGGGCCCACGGGTGGGACCGGCCCCGCGGGGCCCATGGCCGGGCAGGGCAGGGCTGTGGGGGGCTGGAGAGCAGCCCCGCTGTGGCATCGCTGGGGAAGGGGCTGATGGCCCCGGGGGGCTGAGGTGGGGTCCTGGGCCGGGGACAGGGTGGGGGGAGTCCCAGGGGCTGAGATGGGGTCCTGGGCCAGGGACAGGGTGGGGGGTCAGGGACAGTCAGGGCTGGCAGTGCCCTCAGGGCCCTGGTTTGTTGAGCTTGCAAGGGAAAAAATCTACAACAGTACCATTTTAACCTTAAGGGAAAAGAAAAAAAGACCATAACTGGTATTCTATAATTCACAGAAAGAAAACTTCTGTGTAATTCTCCAGGGTAGGGTTGATTGTGTTTTGTTCTGGTGAGTTTATGAAATAATAGGATTCTACTACTTGCACTGGGCTATGAAAGAGTGCAAATATATTGCGAAATCTGAAAACCTCTTTATTTTGCATATATTAATGGCTCATGCTTTGTGATTAATTTCTGTGCATTTATCCCCAAATTTGAAATACATAATTCAGAAGGAATTTCCCAATAAAATTTTTACACTGACAGTTATATTCAAAAGCGATGATTTTGCAAGTTATAGAAAGTGGTAAGGTCTTCTGTTCAGCCCATTTGTCTTCAGCAGGCTTCAAATACCTCGAAGGGCAGTGCTTTTTTAAAGAAGCAGGGGGCCTTGGGGATCGCAGATAGGTAACATTCTTAGAAGTTTAAGACGACTTAAATTCTGTCACCCAGAAACTTAAAAAACATTTGGCTGACTTTTTCAACTCTGCTAGCAGGAAGATGATGAGCCTAGTAATATATGCCTGAGTGACAAAACATTATAAATTAGTGTGATTTGTTATCAATACTCAATTTGGTTATAACTGAGGTTTCTTAGAGATAACTGTTCTCAGAGGTTTTAAAACAAAAATAATTTTCAACTAAAATGAGTCTTGAAATTCCTTCATATGGAATATAAATTAGTCATTAATATACTAGTGCACTTGGTCACAGATGATCTTATCTAGTGGTTTAGAGCTTAATGATCTGGAGGTGTTCCTTTTATTATGACAGAAATACTTCATGTAATTATTTGACTGAAGGGATATAATGTACTTAGGTTTATAAACCATATATGATTTTTACAGTCTTTGTTACATCAGGGTTTTAGTGGTTGTCTAACATGCAGAAAAAAGGGCAATAAGGAAGAAGAAAATCATCATGAGGAAAAATACAGTGTTATTGTCCCTATAAATGATGGTTAATGTGTACTTTGACACTTTCAAATGACTGCCCTTCCTTTCAAAGCATTTTAGGATGGTGGGATATAATATTAATGTGACAGCTCTAATTATAAAAGTATCACTTCTGGAAATTAATAAAAATATTCATTAAGAGCTCAGTGATTATGTTTGTTGAGATTGTCTAGGTAGTTTAAGTTGCAAAGATACAGGACGCTATTAAATGGTAATTTCATACATTTTAATAGTTGTGTAATTCTGAGTAGTTTCAAGGAGATTATTAAACAAATTCTGTGATGCTGTTAAAGATGCTTTTAACACAGCAGATTGTTCATACCCCATTCATTGTCAGCTTCCAGATATAAATTGGGAAACAGGTATAGGTTAAATCACTTGAGAGGCTGGGTGATTAACCTAGTTAACAGGCTCATAGAGTCATTGCTGCTCCACATAACAGCAGTCAGATAGGCATACATCAGTAGGGCGACTTTGTGTCCTGGTGGGACAGATTGCCCTCATTATTTGGGTCATCTGCAGCATCTCTCTTAGTTTCACTGACTTTAAAATGACCCAGATCCTTAAAGATACATTTTGCCTATCTGCCATTGATTTCTCAAAGAGATTAAGCTTCATACGTATAACCAGACTTGTTATCCAAACCTCCCATCTTCCTCTGTAAGCCCAGTACCTTACCTTCCATTCCATTGGCTTCAGTTAAATGCTCCTCACTGTGCCATGAACTAGCTCAGAGGGACTAGCAGCTGCAGTCTCTGCAGCCAACAGCCTACACTGCTGCAAGTTCTTGGAAAAGGAACCTTGATTCTTATCTAAGTCATTGTCTGTTAGGGAGGGAAATTAAAAACCTATAATTTTGCTTCATTGCTTTAATGCTAAAAAATACAAGCCTAGTATAAAATATAGGTCTCTAGAGTACCATATGTTATGTTTCATTGCCTACAGGCTGGCCAGCCAACTATGATTGGCTGAGAGTGTATGTATTTTGTGGCTTCTCAGGCTGCTCAGAACTGATGCTGAATTGTGTGTAAGAGAGGTCATAGAAAGAGCGCGGTACATTATGCTGGTTGTTCATCTCCTCTAGGCAGATGTATGCAAATATATATAACTTTGCACTCTGTCATCTTTCTTCTGAGTGGACTTGTTTCAAGAGAAAGCTGGTCATTTCTAATCTGTAATCATGACTTGGCTTGTAGTCTAGGTCGCTTATTCTGTGACCAGCCTCAGTGAGGGAATGCAGTTGCATGTAAAGTAAAACCAACTTTAGGGAGTAGTGTCATCTTAATTTGTTTCCCTAATTTTGTGGGCTTGTAGTATGAAATGGAACCAGTTAAAAAAAAAAAAAACAACAAACTTAATCTAGCTCATCACTAATCAACAAGTCTTCAGTAAGTCTTCCTTCTCCCTAGAGGGAGGACTCTATGTCGGGAGTATATAGGTACTTCTCATATATATGTGTGCACAGTTGTCACAGAAGCACTCTAACTGGACTGTTACCATTATAGAGCTCTGGTGAAGAAATACATTTTTCTAAAAATGCTTTTGAAGTGTAGATTTACGCTTACAATACCTGTTAATTGAGGGTTACAGAATCTGAACTGATAGCCTAACTTATGAAACACATTAGCGGCTTCTTGAAGGCTAGATGTGGTCACCAAAGTCAACCAGAAGACAGGACAACAAAGTCTTTAAACGGCACCTCTAGTAAATTTTTTTTTGGACTAGGACAGGGAACTGAAGTCACTAGGTTAGATGCGGTAACATGCTAATGTAAAATGCATCAAAAAATCTTTTGAGAATTTTTTTGGTTTTATTTTTTTCTGAATTGGAAGTCTGTTAAGCGACCTCCAATTTTTAAACTTATTGAAATTATCTGTATTTTAGATGCTAAAAGGGTATTTTAAACATCAAAAAATGTTTTTTCTGATAAATTGAGATTAACCTTAATCTGTAAAAATAGATACAGGGGTAACAGAGGGTAACATTTCTGTTTTCAAATGGACTTGCTAGTCTCCTAGCAAGACCTACAAGTTGAGGTAAGGATAATTTGGACAGGAGGTAGGATTCTTTGAGTACAGTCAGTTATGATAGTACATCATTGGTGAGATAGTGAGAAAAATTCTCAAAGAATTTGGTAGACTCCTAATTTTTTTAAGTTCAAGTGCTTCTTGTTGAAAAGGAAGACTTCAGCCATTTTGAAGTTTTTCTTAATAAACGTTTACATTGCAGTTAAAAGCATATTGCTCCAAAATGTGGGAAAGTAGGAGGAGGATGTAAGAATACAAAGTTGTGTCAAATTAAGCTGTAAACTGGCCATATAGGTAAGAAAGGCTTATTGCAACACAGTTTATTTTACAATGAAAGGATGGAAAATGACATCATGCATTCTCACGTACTGAAAATAAAAATGTGAAGACTACAACTGAAAAGAGACACCTGTTTGAAGTAATAGATAAAGTTTTCAGCTGATAGTGAAATATGAAATATGGTATGAAATAACGGTATTTTTCATTAGAAACTCTAAATGTAGAGACAGTCCTGTGGTATGGTAGTACTTGATTACATTGCAAAAGATAAAAGGTTAGAGAAGTCAGATAACCATAAAATTTAGAATGCACATGAACATAGCATGTTCATGAAAAAAATTAATGATTTGGTTTTTGAGTTTAAGTAGAATGGGAGGGTTAGCCTGCATGCGAATAAAAGAAATTCATTCAATCTTGAATGTAATGGGAAAACTTACTATAATCCAAATATTCTGTTGAAAACAAATTACTATAAAATCGTGTAATAATAAAATGCGGCTAGTATCTTAGCAACTATACGAGTGAAAATCAGGATAGGCATGCAACTGATTCTGTGACTGGTTATGGTGATACATTGTGGGTAGGAAAATGAATCTGAACTTCTTTCCAACAGGTTGTGCTGCATTTCTTCATCTGCTTGAAATCATAAAAATCTGAACTCTAAATTTTTGCATTGAAAGTGATGTGGGTTGTTGTAAAAGGCAATGTAAGGCTTCTGTAAAAAGAGAGGTTTTGCAAAAGCAAGGTCCATCGATAGCAGTATTTGGCACAATATCAAACGTTCAGTTAGTATGCTGCGAAGCGGAATGGCTATGAGAAAGACCCACAGGGGGAGGACAGTAAAAGCAGCAAGCAAACTGGAAGGAGGTCACCCTGGTACATAAAGGCACAACTTCAAGCACTAGAAAACAAAAATAATAAAAAAACGTAATGAGCAAAATGGTTCGTTTGTGGATCAGTGATTCTTTCTGCTGTTGCTTTGTAATCATTTTGGTTTCAGGGCCCTGAATTTATTAATGTGTTGTAATGGTACTCTGCATGCAAATATTTCCCTATTCTACTCCTTTTGATTCTGTGTAATAAATTATGTATCAGTATTAATAAAATAAAGCTTTTCTCTTTAGAGCATATTTTTAACACAGCATGGGGACAGGGAGGTGGTAGAGTCTGCCTCACGTACAGACCCTGCTCCTACCATCCCATTGTACTTCACATATGCTTAAAGCAAATCCATGGGCCTGTGTATAAATAAAATCCAGCAGCTTCCTGAAGTGTTCATCCTCATGTTGTTGGTGGAATGAGAATGTGACCTATTCCAGAGACACAAAATTGCCTAGTTTAGAAGGATGGATTTTGGCAATTAAGTAATTTTTGATAGTTTAGTTATTTTATTCATTTTATATTATTGTTTTGGCTTTTTTTGGGAAGTAAAGTTTCTGATTTGATACATTTTACTCATTTTAAAACTTGAGTGCAGAAGTAGCTGACAATCAAGAAGTGAACAGAGCGATATTTGACATTACCGATTTGGATCTCAACCTCATTGTGTGCTTGTCTTCCTCAGATTGTTGATTTATTGCTTTCAACCCACATCAACAGCTGTGTGACACAGTTACCTCCAGGTCCCTTTAAATTATACATATCTGAATGTTCTTTTTTTAAAAAAGAAGTGCTTCTGGCACATAATATATGGATATGCTCCAGTGCAGCTAAAAATTTGATACGTTTTGGTTTGGTTTGAGAGAAAGTTCTTTGCATAAGAAAAGCAGTATCTGCAAATGCCATGAAGTATTAATTAATATTAATTAAAAAAGTGACTGTTAACGGAGTAAAGAACCAATGTTAGAAACTGATTTGGAATGAGATCACAGGTGGTTTTTTCTTTTATTTTTTACTTATTTATGGAAAATATGTATCCAGCAAGCACCTGGTTTGCATGTTCTCCAAAGGTGAAGAAGCACAGGGCCGGCTTGCTACACCTGGGTGGTTTTGATGTCAGGGATGGAGCCAGTAACCAGCTGGCAAGCAGAAGACCAGGCAGGCAGCTGTGTGCAGAAGGGACTTGGTGGGCTGGGTGGTGGCAGGCTGTTGCCATGGGTCAGGGAGGAGGCTGGCCTAGCCTGAGCTGCTGCCTTGGAGAGAGCCTGTTACCAGATGGTTTCCACTGTCAACAGGGTGGTTTTGCCCTCAGTCTGCTTGCAGATAAAGGAGCTTTGAAGGGGGATTCTGCAGCACCTAAAGTTAATTTTTCTTGATGAAGTTACATAAAAGTAGCAGGAGAAATAACAAGGAGTGGTAGAGCAATGGTTATAGCTGCTTTCATCTTGGTTGTAGAGCAAACTTGTGCTTTCCTGCTGGTTCCTAGGGGACTCGTTACTGAAGTCTGAGTAACACATCAGGAGTGGTGTTGCCATGAAAGCAGGAAGATGTTGCTGGAGATGTTAAGTTCCTTGTGAACTACTGGATGGTGAAGTGGTGAGATGGTGTCCTGTTGTATCGTTGATACTTCTTCCTCAACAGTTAATATCTCAGACTTTTCTTCCCCCAGTACTTCCCTCTGTTAATCTCTCTTTGCTTCACCTGTCATTTGCTTTCTTGTGGCATTGCCAATGTTTTCATTAGCTTAGATTAATTTAAGTGCTCCATACTGATTTAACTATAGTTACTTTAATTTTTTAATAACAGTGCTTAGGGATGATTTTCCAGGTATATATTCACAACACTGTATTTTAAAAGCTCTTATTTTTATTCTGATCTTCCTTACTATAAAGCCAAAAAAGAATCTATATCTGTGTTTTGTCAACCTTATGAGTGACCTTCTAACTTGTGGAGAGAACTTATCTCCTTCCCTGGGGAAGGCAAATTACCCATAACTAAATTTCAGCTACTCTTTTGCATGATTTATCTATCATACTGATAATTTGCAATTCTTTATGTTAATCTTGTGATTCAAAGTCTTGATGAAGCATTGTTTGTTAAGAATCACCAGACAAAATAGCTTCTGTAGGGCTATCTCACTCTATTATGTTGTTCCAAAACATGTCTAATTCTGACACCAGGCTATGTGCTGGTGGCAGTAAATTCAGAAATATATTGCTTTCTTCTATACACAAAGGAATTTCATTAGAAAAAGAGAAGTAGTATCAGGATGGGCCTGTCTTCCTTTTCCTATTCTGTTGTAGAACTGTTACTAGCCTTGACTCTAATAACAACAGAAGGATATCTGCATGCTCTTAAATTTGTCATTACTTTCAAAACCTGTTAGTCTCTCTTTTAATTTTCAGTTTTCTTCAAAAAGGACACATTCAGTTACCTTAAATTTTCTTGTCACAGTCTGGACCTAATATATTTGTTTTGTGCCTTATTTTAGTCAGGAAATAATGACAGCTGTCTGCTATCAATAGTCTGTAGAAATACATGTATTTTTTCTAATTCCACCTCTTTTAATGTTTCAAATTAGTATTAATGCTTAATGTCAAAGGAAAACGTTAAAACCTAGTGGTCTTATGTTTATGCTACACTGAATTTTGAAAAAGAATGAAGTATTTTGGGTTTTGCTTACTGATGCATAGTTGCAAGTGCTTTTCTAAAAACACATTTGTTCAATATTCAGTATCTAGTTCCCTGGAAATAATTCAGTGAGCACCCAAATGTCCTTGTGGAGCTGGTGCAGATTCTACAGTTTTGTGCTGTATTATCTTTGAATGTATGCCATGCCCTCTGAAGTTGTTGATTATATTCTGTATCATCATCATGAAGTTACAATAAGACCATTATACGAAGTAAACTGCTTTGGACAATGATATAGTGAATGTAGAGGGCAAATGGAAGGGAGAGAAATGTTATGTTTTAAGCTTCTGTTTACGTTTAAGATCAGTATAGATTATTGTCTGAATTTATCCTTACAATAATCTAATATTAACAAATCAAATAATGTAAGAGGCTTGGTTAATCTGATACGCAGACCAACAACTCTAAACTTAAATTCTGGTCAACTGAATTGTAGGTTTTTAACAATGCTACCTAATATGCAAGAGTCCAGTGAAAATAACCGAAAGAAATGTTGAAGAGAGCTCTTGAATTTGGCAACCTTTTTCTTGTGCTTCCACATTGTGGTAAGTAATGGGCTAATAATTCCAAGAGTTGTCCATGTAGGACACTGAGATTATTTTTTTAAGGAATTTTTCTTTAGCCATGTAGAAATAGACAGTTGAAGATATTTCTGTTGACTTGCTTTAGAGTCTAGAGTCCTTATAATGAAGCTTTCTCTCACAGTGTTACATGTTTGCTATCCTCTTGAAACATAACAGTTAAAAGATCCTTAGCGCTCGGCAGTATGCTGCAGGTGTGTTACCAGGAGGTCAGAAAATGAAATTAAAATGCCTTTGTGAGTATGTACCTACATGTTTTTTGTTTTTGCTTTTTTTGTTTAGCTTCCTATTGGTACACAAGGCAATTCTGAAAAGACTTTGATTTCCCTATGCTGAGATTTCTAAGTGTAAAACAATAACAATCTCAGGTGTTTTCTTACATGAAATTAGCCTGTGCTTTTACCTCCAAACCTACATTAATACATTAAAATTTAAAGAATCAAATAATATCCTCTTGGTTGCAGTGAATGGGTAGGAAGAACAACATGTTCAATTCTTATTAAACCAGATAGATAGCTTTTTGCTGAGGAGGACCATCTTCAAGATATTTCTCCCTTGACAGGGTGGGGCAGAGGGAAGAAAACACGAGAATAGCATGCCTTACACTTGGCAGCTGAAGGAAATCTTATTTTTCCCGCTTTGTCTTAATGTGTGGATTAGGTACATTTGCACAACTATAGACCGTGTCAGTTCTGCATGTTCAGGGGAATGTAAATTGTCTATTTCTGTGACAAACTTCTTCGTTCTTTCCCTGTTGTGTATTACATTAAAGCAATGAGATGTGTAGTTTGTCTAAACTATTCTTGTTCTAATAATGTACTATCCACAAAATTTATAACAGGAAGAAATTGAACCATTTTGTCTCCAACTGTCTGCCTTTCTTACTTTAACAGGATAATTTAAAAACAAATAACAAACAAAAAAAACCACTGCGCTTAAAGCTATGGTAATTGGTCCCTCAGCTCCTGCAAGGTAGCTTTTCTAGCATACCAAAGTTTTTAGATATTGGTGAACTGAGGACACTTAATAGTGTTCAAAGTCAAAACCAGGAGCATTTTACCTGAGGCTTTTAACTATTCTAGAATCCTCTTGTTCTCTGTTCTATTTATTCTTTAACTACGGGAGGGTTTTTTCAAGGCCAATGTATGTTTGTATATGTTACCCGTATGCACAGCAGTATCTTAAATTCTGTCCCTGATCAGAATTACTGTGGATACATCTGTTCAGCTATGAACATATTTAATTACAGCCTGATTTTGTCTGCCTTTTTCATTTGGATCAGGAAATGTACACTGTGTTCTTCCTCAAATCTAGTAGTATTTTAGTCATCTGCTCATTCCTACTAGCACAACAGACTTATTTCCATAGGAGAGTCTTTGGCTGCAGAGAAGAAAGATGGTCAGCAGACTGTGCTGTGTACTCCATAACTGTCAATATTAAATCAAAACCTTGATTTAATAAAAGCAAGTCAGATAGGCCATTGTTAGTCTGAACTTAAAAAGACCTCAGAATTTTTTTATTGTTGAAAATTGATAATGCGTCCTCAACTAAAAAAAATAAAAGTGATTTAAATGAACAAACCAACTAGATGAAGGTAGAATGTAGAACCATAGAATCGTTTAGGTTGGAAAAGACCTTCAAGGTCATTGAGCCCAATCATAAACCTTACAGTGCTAAGTCCATCACTAAACCATGTCCCTAAGCACCACATTTACATGTCTTTTAAATACTTCCAGGGATGGTGACTCAACCGTTTCCCTGGGCAGCCCTTTCCAATCCTTGGCAACCCTTTCAGTGAAGAAATTTTTCCTAATATCCAATCTAAACCTCCCCTAGTGCAACCTGAGGCCATTTCCTCTAATCCTATCACTTGTTAATTGGGAGAAGAGACTAACACCTGCCTCACTACAACCTCCCTTCTCGTAGTTGTAGAGAGCAATAAGGTCTCCCCTCAGCCTCCTCTTCTCCAGACTAAACAATCCCAGTTCCCTCAGCTGCTCCTCATAAGACTTGTTCTCTAGACCCTTCACCGACCTCGTTGCCCTTCTCTGGACACGCTCCAGCACCTCAATGTCCTTCTTGGAGTGAGGGGTTCAAAACTGAACACAGTACTCCAGATGTGGCTCACCAGTTTGCCTTATTAAAGATGGAGTGGGTGGCAGTATGTGTTGTTAAGAATGCCTGATAGTTTTGACTCCCTAAGGAATTCTGAGAAGTTTTTAAGCACTGGAATGCAGCTTAATTTTCTCTAATGCTGAAGTAGTTCTGATTATCATTCTATCTGGCATGTAATAGGAAGTGCCCTATTTCCCTTCTTCTTGCACATTTAAACTATAGCTTGGTTTTCATTGTAGTTTAGAAGCACTAAGTCTGTCTGTCAACATTGAAACACAGATTATTATGTCCAGAATTTGTCTAAACAGATGACACAGAAATACAGTTTTGTTTGTTGGAGCAACTGGGGTTATTATGTAAGAGAAGAATGCCAGCTTCCTTACAACATTGAAATGACACAAAATTACAACATGGTTCTTCTGTTAACTTGTGAAATTAATACATTTTGACATAGTATTTGCGTAGATTCTAAAGTCCCATAGACTTTAATCATATGCAAGTTATGCTATGCTGGCTGGAAGCAAAAAGTTACACAGGAGATGCTCTGCAATATACAAGTTCGTAATATGCAATGCTGAGCACTTTCTGACAGGTGCATGAGTTCCTTCACTCCCTAGCAGATTCATTTGCTTTAATGCATTCCAGCTCTGTCAAAAGTTATCGTTCATGTTGTTGCTCTGTTTATCTTTTCTTCCTATCCCTAACACTTTTTATCTTGGAGGTGCAATGACCCTGGAAATCTATTTTTCTGTATAAAAATTTTAAATGGTGATGTATGCTGACATATAGGAAAGCAGATCATGAATGCCTGAGTGACTCAGGATACCTGTTGTCATCTTACTTACCAAGTCCTGTAAAAGGGATACAAATGATAACTGCCAATGTATTTCGTACACATTATCACTCTCTCCCTGCAAGCATTTATATGTCTACCATGTCCAGTTTTGTGACTGAGTAGAGAAGGTTACAACATGATTCTGTGTGTGGAAGTCAAAAACAGGGTTAACTACAGCCGGAACATATGATGGAGATCTATTTAGATTCAGAGCTACCAAACTAATAATAAAGATCAATTATTGTGAGTATGTCTCTTCAAACTGAAAGAAGACAGCATGTTTTAACCAGTTTAACCAGAGGGACAGTATTAATATGATGCTAATAGGTCTGTCTGGTAGTCCTTAGAAATTCAGTCTTATGGATGTTTCCATGAGGAAAGGTCGTCTAGTACAATACCTCCCACTCTTGACTGTTCAGACTTGATTCCATTTAATCAAGAACTATTTCATACTTCATTATAGTACTTAGCTCCTGGTAAATGAGTAACAGATTTGGAAAGTGACAGGCTTTCTAAATGTTTGTACTGCCATTGAGAGAAGCTCTGACCCAATAGTCTATTCCAGTCTAGTCACACTAACTCTAAACTAATGTGTGGGTTCTTTCACTCTAAGGGTAGAGATTAACAGCAAAGGTGAAGAATGAGCAATGAAGCTTCATGGCTGCTGTAAGACATAAACAGTGCAAACTGCACTGCAGGTGAAGTAATTAATGCAGCTGTATCATATGCTGGCTTTACGTTCTTCTCCCCCTACCCCTCCTTGACTGTAAATTACACTGACAAACCCAGAAGCAGAAATCCAAGTCGTCTGTATGCTTCCTGGCTCACAGGTAAGAATTCAGTTTGATCCAGTGCTCTGCCTTCTAAATGGGATGTGAGGGGTGATCATACACATATGAGAGCAATGTGTGCAGCTCCACTGCTTGCACTGATTTTGATGCTGACAGTGTGAATTTCTTAAGAAATATCTGTCCTCCTTCTGCAGTTGCAAACTACAGTTGTGCATAAGTTCTTGATCTACTTCTTATTCTTTGAGGAGTGTGTTTAATTAAGAACTGGAAACTGCATAAATCCCTTTTGTTCCTATCAATTGATAATTTTATCAACGTGACTTTCTCTCTCTGCTTCCACCACTCCATCTTCCTAATTGAATTGTTCTATATGTTATGTTAGAAAGAGATACTCTTTATAGCATAAAACAGGATTTTATAAAGCAATGGTAAATAAGCCTGAACTTTGGTGTGTATGGTAGAGATTTTCTAAACAATGGGAGACACTTAAGATTTTCCCTGGCTATGAAAAGTTTGAGGTTTGGGTGTTTGTTTTGCTTTGCTTTTTTCATAGAAATGGCTACACAACCTCATCTTGTGCCTTTGTTGTGTAATTCTAAAAAACATCAGCCTTAACTGCTTCAGAGTCTTGGCTCTTCCCCTTCTTCCTCATGTTTTCCAGTAGGTGAATGACACATGCTGGGTTAAGAGCTCTGAGTAGTTCTTTTTTATTCTCCAAGATGGTTTCTTTCCAGTTGATCTGTTATAACATTTATCCCCTGATCATGATGGTTGGGAAATGCGATGTAAGTTGGGAATCGAGAAGAGCATATGTCCTCCTTTCCTTCTGCTCCCCATTTAAGAATTCTCATCAAGAATCTACTCTTCATTTGAAATTAACTTTTTTTAATTTGCATGGTGCTTCTTTAGTTGTAATTTTCTGAAAATAGCATTAAAACATTGTTTTTCATGTATAGAGTTAATAATTGCTGTATAATTATGTTAGATATTTCTTCTGTGAGTTTCAGATAAAAAGTAAACGTGAGTTTGGGAATGGCTTCATTTAAAACACAGAGAATTTTAGGAGCATTCTTCTGCTCCAAAAGCTACTTAAATCTTTCTTCTCTGCTTCTACTTATTATGTGATTTTAAAAAATTTGCCTTAGGCCCCTCTCATCCCACTAGGAACAGGAAGGCACCAAAGCAAAGGCAAGCCATGTCAAATGCCACACAAAATGGAAGTGTATTGGGAGATAATGCTAGTCCTGTCAGTTCATTTTTGTGGTATGAGGAGTTTATGTGACATTGTTCACCACTGATGAATGCTGAAATATAGAAAATTTGAGTTTGGACAGGGGAAGAGAAAGAGGGATGCTCAGGCTATATCTGGCCTTGTTTATTAATATTATGTGTAAACCTGAGTTTCTTCATTGGAAAATATTTCGTAATGTCACTTTTTAAAAATGTGTCTACGTGAGTTGTATGTTTATTGTATTTCTTGGTCTTTAATTGACATTTTCTGGTTCATCAGTTTTGCAGATAAATCAAGCTCTTAGTCAGGAAAATGCATTGACTGCATAATATTTATCACATTGAAAAAACATATTGATGTTATTGTCAGTTTTGCCTGACCATATGCTTGGACTTGAACAGACTGATGTAATTCCTGTCTTCTCAACATGTTAAATATAAAAGTTTTAATGTGGAATAAACTAGAAATTAGGCAGGGAAGATTCTGAGGGTTTGTTTCAAAGCCTTAAACACAGGAGGATTGTTGAAATTAGGTAGTCTCAGTTTGTGTAAGCGACTTGTAGGGAGAAGCAGTTGGGATGGCCCATTACTGACATTACTGAAAGACTGTTAATGAAAATTTCAGTCTTTAAAATATTACTGATGTTAGGTGCCTGTTTTGTTCACCAGTAACAGACCTGGAAGTGGTTTTATGTATTCATCCTTTACTGTGATGAGCCTTTCAGCACTGTAAATTGTTCCATTTTATGGGAGAATAGAATGGCAACTCAGTTGTTGGCTCCACTATGATTTGAGTACTTTGTCTGTATTGGTGTATTCCTCCACTGATAAATTAAATGGATTTGATGCAGTAATTCTTTCATACTTAAAGTAGATCATAACAATTGAAGGTGAGTTTTATTTACTTAAGTATAAAATTATGTCTTTACTTCCTTATCCTGCACCTATTTCACTATTAAAAACTCCCATACAAAATCAAAGCATATACAAAATTGATAATTTTAGCATTTCTGTAGAACTTGATAGTTGATTTTTGAAGACTAAATGTTAAGGATCTGCATTCTGCAGTCACCCGTTGTTTGATTCCTAGCAATTAAGTTTTTCATAAAATTAGGTACTGATTATGGTAAAAAGGATTCATTTTGAACTTGGTATCAAAAATCATGGAATGGTTGAGGGCAGAAGGGACCCTGGATGACCATCTAGTCCAATCTCCCTGCTCAAAGCAGAGTCACTCAGGACCACGTCCAGTTGAGTTTTGAATATCTTCATGGACAGAGATGCCTCAACATCACTCAGCAAATTGTTCCACTGTTTGATCACTATTACAGTAAGAAAGCTTTTTTTTCCCCTTGTGTTTAAACCAAATTTTTTGTATTCCACTTTGTGCCCATTGCCTCTTGTCCATACATTGTGCCTTACTGAGAAGAGTCTGGCTCCATCTTCTTTTCGCGCTCCCATTCAGTATTTATACACTTGAGTAAGATCTCCCGTGAGCATTCTTTTCTCCAGACTAAACAATCACTTTGAATGCTAAACAATTGAGATGGCACTGTTCATTTGTGTACCTTAGAATTTGCTGGAAAGTAACGATTTCAGCAAAGATGTGATATTTTCATCTATTTGGTAATTTTCTATTTGGCATTGTGCCTGTAGATGGCGGCTGGTGTTTGCACAGCTGTGAGGAATTGCTCACAAAGAGACTAGCAGTAGAGAATCTAGCTCATAACGTTAGATACATCTTCATCTTTTCAAAATCTACAGATTTTCAATCCAAATAGATAAAAAGAAAATCTTTTTAAAGTATTTTAAAACCCATCCTTACTAATGTAAGTTCATTGTGTTCTATGAAATTTAAAAAAAACATGTTTATGTATGCTGTGGAATTTAGGGATACTGCTCGCATCTGCTAGATGCTTTGCAGTGAACAGGGAGATGTAACAACAAGGGTGGACAAGAGAAAACCTATGGATGTCATCTATCTGGATTTCTGTAAAGCTTTGACACGGTCCCCCACAACATCCTTCTCTCTAAATTGGAGAGCCATGGATTTGATGGGTGGACCGTTCGGTGGATAAGGAATTGGTTGGATGGGCGCAGCCAAAGGGTAGTGGTCAATGGCTCAATGTCCGGATGGAGACCAGTGACAAGTGGAGTCCCTCAGGGGTCCGTACTGGGAGTGGTGCTGTTCAATATATTTATCAATGACATGGACAGCGACATCGAGTGTACCTCAGCAAGTTTGCAGATGACACCAAGCTGAGTGGTACGGTTGAGACACCAGAAGGACGGGATGCCATCCAGAGGGACCTGGACAAGCTGGAGAGGTGGGCCTGTGTG
>Ga0065711_1001279_pt1 | contig 45446 bp, 20 predicted proteins | sample Hoacrofraction12_FD_59098 | JGI IMG/M metagenome (GOLD analysis project Ga0065711, IMG submission 59098) | Hoatzin crop microbial communities from Cojedes, Venezuela - Epithelial fraction 12 v2 (version 2) | ecosystem: Host-associated > Birds > Digestive system > Esophagus > Crop | place... | reverse complement strand
GACAAGGTCCTGTGCAGCCTGCTGTAGGTGACCCTGCTTCGGCAGGAGGGTTGGACTAGATGACCCACAGAGGTCCCTTCCAACCCCTACCATTCTGTGATTCTGTGATTCTGAGGTACGTGAGATCTATGCTCCAAGAGAGCATATCTGGAAAGCATAGCTATCTGGAAAGCAGGTCTGATGTGAGGGAATCTTGTGCTGATGAAATCTCGTGGCAAATAGAATGTCCTTGACTGTAAAAGGCTTCTTATGCCTTTTTTTGTGTTACACATACTCTTTTGGTTGGGCTTTGAGAGACCTCAAAAAGGAGCATTAGATACTGAGCTGCATGCTGAAATTCTCTTGCCTAATTTTCTCCATTTTGCAAATTTCCTAGCACCTTTTACAGGCCCTTATTATTTGACGTTGAGTAAGTCACTTCTTTCTTCAGCTGCGAGTTTGTTATAGGGTCGAAGGAATTATTATAACCTCTTTCCCTGTCTCATGATTGTGAGGTACTGCAAATATTTGGCACGACAAAGACATAGTACAGCACAGTCAAGTCAAAATCTGAGCAATAGCTTCCTTGCATGTTTTAAAATAAAAGATAAATATCAGTTTCATAAGGTAGATTAACCCTAATTGTTGAATGTTTATGGAAGGTTTTGAGATGGTCAGAGGCAAGGTCCTGTGCAAATGCAGTATTTTATGAAAATATTTAATAAGCAGATTCTCTGACGCAGTGGAGGGAACAAAGATGCCTGTCCACTCTTAATTTTCCCTACCCATAATTATTTCTACAGAACATAAATTACATATTGTACATCTTTATTCTGTTTTCAGAGGGTAATTATACTAGAAATTCCAGCCTTCTTTCTGCAGAGGGACCTCTTTCTCAGAAACCACACCTTGCAGCAGTCTGTTCTTCATTTTAGAAGGGTTGAATTCCCATTTATGTCAACAAGTTTTTATGGGCTGACTACTTTCAAAAGATGGATACAGGTAAAATGGGAAGCCTTTGTTCATGAACCATAATAATTCAGTCTGGAAGATGTATTGGAAGCTTTTTTGCATGTGAAATGTGTAAGAAGTTACTCCTAATTTCACAACTGCTATTGTAACCAAGAGAGGATTCCTATTGTAATCATCTGAGCATCTCCAGTGGTATCTCCATGCTGAGGGGGAACTTGGACTTTGTTGCAAATAAGACAAGGCAGGATGCAAAACAGACAGTACCATTTGCTCTGTGCACGAGGCTTTTATGGATATACTTACCTAAGCATTTAAGGAGTTTAATAAACTGAAAGCCAGGGTCTTAAAGTAATGTTCACAACCCACTTGTAACATACCAGGAGGGACAAATCTTTTATTCTCCAACATTAAAGACTGATGGACCCAGTATACTTTCAATTTCCTAAGAGCAAACTACTGTTTCACAAATGTTCCAATTTAGTAACAATTTAATAGTTACACTTCACTGTTTTTAACATCCACAAGTAGCAAAATTATATTCCCGTGTGAGTAATTTTAGTAAGGGGGTAGCAGCAAGAAAACTGATTTCTGTTTTAAAAAAAATCCTGTTCAAGTCTTACTTCTGCTGGAAAGGTTTGTTTGGTTTTTTTCAGTGGTGTACTCAAGGTGGTTTTTTTTTTTCATCATTGCATATGCAAAATACAGACCTGCAGAACTGTTCCATGTGGTGAACAGTCTGCTGAACCCGAACTGTTTTGCCTGAGTAGCAGATTTCCATATACCTCATTATGAGTTTGTTTTTTTTGATTTATGTAGGCTGTATTTCTTCAGAGATGTACGACTATAGACCTTTATACCTACCAAGGTGATATCTTATCAAGTACTAAGGAAAACACAAGGGCAGGTCCCGTTGGAGAATAAGAGCCTGATTTTGCAGAGAAGATCTTTCTTTCCAGGCAGTTTAATCTTTCCTGGAAACAGCATGTAAACAGGGGCCCACAAAAAACTTAGCTTTTGAAGCTTTTTAATTGTACCCAACAAGGTTGTGGGTGTTTAGTGAATGATGTAAGCCACAGTGTGTAATGCAAATTCATATCCTTTTTGGTTGGTCGAAGACTGTACGAAAGATTTTGGTCAGTACTGCTAAAAGAAAGTAGCATGGACTTTAGCTGGTGGTTGCCTTAATACAATCTGATTTAAACGAAAAGTGCTAGATTTTTCTACACCAAAGAGCCATTATCTCCAATAATAGCAGATGTGACTCGGTCTTCCATCCTATGATAAAGGCAATTGATTAAGGTGCCTAAATACACCTCTGAAGTTGTTTCTGGGGATTCCTACCATTCAGATTTCCAGTACGTGCATCATCCGAGTTAATACCTTTGTTCATATTGTTTGCTTCTGGAGATGAACAAAATCATAGAATCAAGGAATATAATCATAAAACAGTGAAGACTGGAGGGGACTGCTGGAGGTTATCTGGCCAAGCCCCCTCCTCAGGGCAGAGCCAGCTTAGGTCAGGTTGCTCATGGCAGTTGTTCAGCTGAGCTTTGAGCACCTCCGAGGTGGAGATTCCCCAGCCCCTCTGGGCCTGTCTTCCAGTATTTGATTACTCTCATTGTGAAAATGTTTTTCCTAATAGCTAACCAGAACTTCCTTTGTTGCAACATGTCTGCGTTGCCTTTCATCTTGTCCCTGTGCACTTCCGAGAAGACTCTGGCTCCATCTTCTCTGTATTTTTCCATCAGATAATTGAAGGCATCAGTATGCCTTCAATAACAATATGCCTTCAGCTCCCCTCTTCAATATTCACCCCTCCCCAACCTTCTCTTAGGACTGAACAAACCCATTTCTTACGGCATCCCCCACTACATCGTGTACCCAACAATCTTTCTGGCCTGCTGCCCCCTTGATCTAGTAGGTTAACATCTGTGTTGTATTGTGGCACCCAAAACTGGAGTAAACAGGGTGGCTGACATGCATCTGGCCACCTATTACTCCTCAGTCCAAATTATTTTGATTATTCTTAGCTGGTTTGACTGAAGGTGGCATTTTGAATAGTTCAAGACTCAAAGTCCTCTCCTCCAGCATAGCAAGATATCTTAACTACAGTGCTCTGCATCTTACTGATGAGGGCCAAGGAACAGAACTGTTTTCAATGAAAAAGTTATTTCCTGATAGAATGCTTTGCATTTAGTGATGCTGTTGATTAAAGTTGTTTAATTACAGCGGATCGTGGCATAACCTGTTTTTATAGATGATATCACTCAGTACTTTTTATATCGCCACAGCATGAAATACACTTCCTTAATCATGGCCTTCTGACCTGAAGCATAGGGAAAGAGGACCCTGTAAAGATCACTTTCAAATCCCTGGGACTGTACGTGTAATGTACTATTAAATTAACTTCTATTTCTAGTGCGCTTGGAGGATCATCTGCCCTTCACATCCCAGCCTTTCCTGGTGGAGGTTGTCTCATCGACTATGTACCCCAAGTATGCCAGCTGCTAACAAACAAGGTACGTTAGTAAAGAGAACTCTGTTTTCTTTTCCCTTAGGTGCTGTACTGTATGGTAATAACACAATATAGCATTTCCATACACATAGTTTTTCTTCTTGCCAGGTAGTCCAGGCAGGGCCTACTTAAGGTGAGCTACACAAGGAATACCTTCTTGATAAGAGCTGAGCACCTACTCCAGGACATTGAATATAATGACTCCTTTAGGTAATCAAGTGTGTTTGGGATCAGATCCTGGAGTGGATTTTTCTTACTGTGACTTGTTACAATTTGGGATAAGAAGTTACTGTATTGTATAACACTGCTTAGTAGCATACTAATTTGCTACTAAATACAAATGTGTAGTTTGCATATTATTTTTCCGGTTGGAAGATACCTAAGTTCTCATACCATAGTCATTGTTGTAGGTTTTGAGTGCTTTCAGTTATTTTCTTCTTAGATGCTTCATCCAAATGAACTGAATCAGCAGTCTATTTGGATGTTTATACCGTAATAGCTACTCAAGGTTGCTGAAAAGGCAGTGTTCCAGTTAGCTTACTGTTTAAACAAAATAAGTGTGAGTATAGTATTTTGAAAGCTGCTCTGTTTTTTAAGTGTAATTTTCATAAGAAAGCTTACAGGGCAACATCTAGGAATCTGCCTGTTAAAAACCTCCTATTTGTATTTGTATATTGTTTCTTCATTTATTTGCCCAAGCGAGGAAAATAATTTTATCTTTTAGAAAAGGTTCTTCAAAGTACGTTTCCGTAATTATGTTGCAATCTATCTTTAGAGTTGTTTTTGTTGTGGTTTTACGTTAAAATTACTTTCTGTTTTTAAAATCTGCAAGTATACAGGACTGTTTTTATCCTGTCTTAAACAAAGTCCCTTAAGCAAACTTATCGTATGTTTTCCTTTTCCCAAAATCACATTTCAGATCCCACACAAAGCCTTCAAAGTAATCATAGTTTTTTATAAAATGAAGTAAGTCTTAATTTATAAATAGAGTTTAACTTTAAGGGGTACAAGATAGCTCTCAGCAATGATTGTATCAAGGCTTTTTCAAAAAATTTAGGAAAGCAATTGCCAGCCAAGGGCTTCTAGTATTATCATAGCCAAGAAAAATATTCTTCCTGTTCTTTTCATGTTCAGTGGGGAGAAGGGATTTTTTAAATGTTAGTTTTCATTCTGGAAGGCAAAGGGATTTATGTAGGGAATCACATATGGAACCATACTGTAAGTACTTGAAGTAACCAGTTGTAAACCAGATGCTCTTGCAGCCTGACAACACATGAATTGTTTCTGTTATGGGTCAAACCCTGTTCACACTGTTCTGCTAAGTAGTCCTGTTCAAAACAGTGAGAAAATATAGGTGGTGCAAGGAGAGTTTTGCCTTAAATCTTCCAAGTTTAGCATTGTTGGATTTTGTCTGTGCCAGGATGGAAGTCTTTCAAAACCCAGAATGCCTCAGAAATTGATGCTCGCAGTTGAGTAGGTGGCTCCCTGAGTCAGCATGAAACCACTGAGAGAGCTTAGTTGTTAAGAAGATTTTGTTGGAGGTGCAGTCTTCAGAAAACACCCAAGATCAATTGTGAAATACATACTTTTTTTTTTCTTTTATAACCAGAATGTTGTTTTGACACTAAACCAACTGTCAGTTCAGGTGATTATGATTTGCCTGTCGCGACTTCCTGCTTAAGCTTCAGCAAAGCAAAGTTGTACATTTCTTCACTCTCTATCTTGTGCAGTTAAACAGTGCTTCAGTATATTGTGAAAGACTGAAGTTTCACTCAGAAGGGAGTGAAGAGATTTCTTTGCAAGTTTTTCTGTTGCAAGATCGACTGTTTTAGAAGCATTTCAGGATTCTTCAGGGAAATCATGCAAGCTAAATGTAGGATTCAGAACTACTACCATGTCAAATGTAAATCTTCCTTAACAAGGAATATATGGCAAATTGGGACCATTGGCGCTTTTTTTATCTTTTTATAGCTTTGGATGACTTTCTTTCTTTCTTTTTTAAGGTACAATATGTTATTCAGGGATACCATAAGAGAAGAGAGTATATTGCAGCTTTCCTGAGTCATTTTGGAACGTAAGTTTTCTTTTGATGCCTTGTTTTCTGTAGCGTGGGGGAAAGTGTTGTTTTCTGCACGTGGTCTTTGGTTGTGTGGCTGTTGTCTGCTGAATAAGATGAAACCTGATCATTTTTCACAGAATGATGTTTATAGATTGTCTCTTTGCAGCAGTACTGGAATTAAGTTCAGTGTTACTTCCCTTCTGTGCCAGCTGCTGGTCTGATTTTACTAGAGTGCAGCTGATGATGGGAAAAGAACAGTAGGGATTTTCTCCTTGTGCAAAAGAAATGTGCTCATTTTGGAATAAATGACTGGAGGGGGCTTACAGTAACAGGCGGTGGCTGAGATGGGAGGACAGGGAAGTGGGTACGGTTCCAAGCCTTGCAGGAGCCAGAAACAACTGCTCAGCATGAAGACGGGACTGGGAGACCAGCTTCTCCCACTACCAAGCAGTGTCTTGTCTCTTGACAGAAAGGGCTGTTGGGTCGTGTTGAGTTCCTGAAGTTCAAAGTTTCATGGCCTGCCATGATGACACATTAGCTTCACAAATCTACTACGAGGGGTGCCTTGGCACTGCGAAGGGCAGGCACTTTGGTTTCCGACCCAAATCTTGACTTGAGCAAGAGTCCAGGGTCCAATGCGTCGGCGCTTGCATGACCAGCAGTGATTTGCCTCGCTGCGAGGAGGGGGTTTCTGCTTCCGAGTGGCGATGCCAAGTGACTTGGATATTCAGGAGCCCTTCAAATCTCAGGTCTCTCAAGTGAGGGTAGGAAGACAGGTGGTTTCTAGCATGTGCCCAAATTTTGTACAACTATAGAACGATAGCAATGACTTGAACTGGACATATGAGTAGATAGAGAGTTGGTGCAAGCTCAGTCCTTATGAAAACAAGATATTTCTTTTTCTTCTGAGAAAACTACAGTATAGAAACAGCCCAGGTGTGCCTGTGATTTTATTTCGCTTGCAAAGTGGTTCATGAGTCCTGATACTGTTTGAGACTTACAGAATACCGACTCCTGATGGTTGAAACTTTTAATCAGTCTACTGAACAAGTCTTCTATATTTAATTTTTTGTATGCTCTTCTGCTTTGCTTTTTTTACATATACTCTTTTGAATTTTCAAATTTAAACTCTTCTCAGCCTGCACACTTTCAATTTTACCCTGTCACTTACTACAGACTTAATTAATTATCTTCATCTGGGTAACATACAGGGGAATTGTGGCTGTACAGGTTTTGTCAATTTAGTACTGCAGATACATTAACAGGTCTCATTTCATTCTAAAGTGTATTTATATAAACTGAATAAATGAGTAAGAAACTCCAATACCACAGCATAGATAAGATTATTAAGATTAAAAGTTTAATCTAATTTTCATTTAGCTAGAAAATTGTAACTGTTGATAAATAAAGCAAAAACTGGAAGTTTCTAAACAACCAAACAAAACAACCAATCCCTGTAATACAAAATTTACATATTTATCATTCAGTATTAGAATGAATAGTAGGTAAAAATTGTATTAATTTTTTTGTATCTTTTATTGATAGCGGTGTGGTGGAATATGATGCAGAAGGCTTCACAAAGCTTACTCTGTTGCTGATGTGGAAAGATTTTTGCTTCCTTGTTCACAGTGAGTAACACTTTGCCTCAGGCATAAACGTCTATCTTCTTGAAGATACAAGTTCAAAAGGGAATAAGTACAATTACAGGAAACAATTTTAAAGTTTTAGCTATTTTTATCCAGTGCTTAATGTATTTTTGATGTGACCGTGACACTTTGAAAGCACAAAATCCTGACTGTATTTGGAGGAGGGGAGAGAATCAACATCAACAGTGTTCTGCCTGCTTTACAGAATGCCAAAAGCATCATGGGAAGGTTTTCTGATAATTTGACTGAAGGTTGAGTTCACAGTTGTAACTCATGCTTTCAAAAGTGTCAGTAATGAGGACCAATACTATACATAACCTGAGAATAGCTAAAATCTTCTGTAATTTTCAGGAATTAATGCTTCAATAGTGGTGGTAAAGACACTTCAGTGTAGGGAAAACGTATTAAGTGAGAAATAACACTATATTGGCATTAGGAGCCAAAGTTATTCTGAGACTGACACTGTGTAGGCAAAACTGTCTGGTGGTTTACTACAGTATGTAGCTAGGTTTGCTGTCATTTGAAATTTTTAAATCAAGATTGTATTACTTTCAAAAAGACATTCTTAATTAAACAAATATATAGAAATTACTTCATGTAGAAATTAGTAAGTGTGGCTTTGTTACTGCTTTATACATGTTACCTTAAGCAGCAATTATTATTTTTTCCTGTGATGAGGTGAGATTCACAGGAGTCACAGATATTTTGATCTGGGGGAATTCAGTCATGTTACCCTTCATTTTTGATTGTTACACTTCTCGTCTTTGCTTAAAATAATTACAGTGCAATCTGGACAGCTGCAACATTGGTGTTTGTTAATACTCTAGCACTGGAATATTTCAGATTACATCATTTTTTATTGTGGGCTAGCTTTTCATATGGAAAACTAATGATGTCTTAATGACATCACAGAAATTTGTCCCAGCGTTTTTTAAAGCAAGTGGGGATTGCCATTATTCAGAGAAGTTCTTCACCCTATGTTGTATTGGAGATCACAATAAATGGTCTCACTGATTCCTTTCTTTCTATCACCTAAGATTTCCAGACAGTAATGACCCTAAGAGGTCTAGAAAACTCAAACCTGAAATTAAAAAACTTCCATCATATTAGTATGATTTACATTGTGGAAAAAGAGAAATAAAACTGATTAAAAAAAAAATTGTCCTTATTACATCTTTACTTACTGTTCAACTGCAGTTGAGAACTGGTCACTGGGCGATTGTCTTCTATGAGATGATGCTTCTTTACCTACAACCTTCTTGAAGATTTCCTGCCTTTCTTAGCCCCCAGTACCTTTGGCTTAATTTTATTGGTCTTAAAATTCCTGTGGATTTGATTTTTGCTGTGGGATAGTATAAACTAATAGATGTTGAATCAGTTAGATTTCAGGGGAATCAAATTCAAATTTCAGTTAAATAACAGAGTAGGTTTTAACTGTGTAATATTCAGAGTGCTCAATTTAACTGGCACGAAAGCTACAATTATAACTGAATAGTTTATCACTATGTATTAACCCTATGGCCTGAGAAATCATACGTGGCTTAGCTGTGTAAGCCATTGCATCACCCACTTGTTGAACAATCCACTGCAAAAACATTTATGCTCCATGCACTGAAGGATATTGCAATGAAAGGACCGAAACCTGCACTTCATTTCCTGAGTGAAGTAATACAGGCTTTCATCTCTTAACCACTGACATAACTATGTATATTATGGTTGAATATTTAGCAAGCATCTAATAAAATGTCTGGGAGAGACAGCCGTAAGTTAAAAACTGTTCTACTTTATATATTTACTATAGTATGTAGAGAAGGTATTCACAGGAGAATAAATAGGTCAGTATACAGTAAGCACCATGGCAAATCAAATGAAAGGAACCACAGTAAATTTTACTGGCATCTCAGTTTTTATTAAAATTTTAGGTTTAATTGAGATTGTGAGATATACAAACCCTAAGAGGAGTTGTATTTCCTTTAAAAGATGCATTCAGAGATTTCAAAAGTGACTTTGGCATTTTTTTGCAAATATTTGCATTCAAATTTACAAATTTGTTGGAAACTAGGAACAAAACACATTAGAAGTAAGGTGAAATTACTCAGAACAGTTTTATTGAGTAAACTGAATTAAAGATAAGAGGAGAGAAACAGGAAAGTAGTTCTGGATTGCCAAAGCCCAGTAACCTCAGAACAATTTCATTAGCAAAAAAAAAAGAAATTTGTGCAGTAATTACAGAATGAAGAGCAAAGTCTACCCACTCTACCTTAGAAGAGCTACCTAATTGCAAACTTAATCATTAGATTAATGTGGCTGCTGAGGTTATTATATTAGATCAAAGAGCAGTCAAAGGAACTCTTGCTTTAGTGGTTTCGTTTTAAAAATTGATGAAGTGCTTTCAAATATATGACAAGAAATAAACATTCAGAAAAGTTCATGCATCCGTGTGGAAGAGGAAATCATTAATCAGGTTTAGTGCTTTGAATGAGTAAGACTCAGTACGAAGCTTTGTAAGTAAACTTCAGTATACTGGTGATTTCTTTCTCTTCTTGTTTATACATCAGCTGTGATTAGTTCTTGGAGATATCAATTGGTATTCTTGTTCCTACATACATTCTGTGTATTTATATAGTATATAAATATAAACACAAGTTACATTATCTGTGCACACTTAAGAACTAAGTAGCTTCTTTGGTATGGACACAAGAATAGGACTCCAAAGCAACCTGTATATGGGCTTTTCAAAGACTGATTTTTATCTTATGAGATTTTTAGGCATCAGCACAAAGGAGACTGACAGAAGAAGTTGGACTGGTTGCAAGAACAAATGAAATACTGCTTGTGTTAGTGGTTATTTGTTTAACACATCTCGAAAAGAACAGATACTAAACTAAAAAGGTTTTGTTTCACTGAACAATGTTTCAGGGGATGGACAATGTTGGAAGCTGCAGCATTTGTATCTTAAGTTTGTATGGGATCTCAGACTTCAGTGAAGTTGGTGGGAACACTTGCTGCCACTGATTTTGGCTAACCAGAAGAGATTTCAGATTCTGTGTTGGGTAATACCAGTGACCCAGGAGGTCCAAAGTGCAGGTCATGTAAAAGCTATAGTTTAATTAACGAGCTTTCTCGCTATGGGACTGCCAGCTGAAGTAGCTATATGTCCACCCTCTTACCTGTGTGTGCAGTTACATGGTTCTCTCTGTCAGAGAATAGATCAGAAATAGGCCGCATCTCAGCAGGAGGAAGGTTTTTAAACAAGAGAGAGAAGCAAGCAAGGAGCCTAGAGCATTAATTGGGTTATAGGAGATTATACCTAGGAGTATCAGGCTTTGGGCAGACACCCACTTCTGGATTCAGGGTTTTTTGGTAGAAGTCATCAGTGCCAGCTTCTGATGCATTCGTGTTTGGGTATTGTTATCTGCACACGTTTGTCAGCAGAGCAATTTGTGCCAATGCAGTCCACTTACATGGTTTGAATTGGTGTCCTGAGCTAAACAACTGGGGTTCACTCACATAAACCACTTTTGGATGTGGATTAGCACATCTGTCCACAGTCTCAGAAAGCAACATGGAAAATAAAGACACAAATAAAGAATTTTTGGTAGCCCTGTTTGACTGATGAGGCTTGGAAAGAGGGGGGAAAAAAATAGAACATTTTTGGAAAGAGCATTAGTAGCTGGGGAGACAAGTTTACACTACTGTGGAAAGAAAGTGTAGTTTACTCCAGTGCTCAGAGAAAGAGGAATGTATGCCCACTACTGTAAATAAACAGAACTGAGTTGAAGAAGTAATTCCTTGCATCAGTTCCATTTCCAAGCAGACATAACTCATTAGGCTTCAGATACTGTTTTAATCATTCAGTAGAGCAACAATAATCCTTAGAATTTAGGGAAATGTTAATTTTTCAGTCAGTTGGTGTGGTTTAAGATTTTACCTGCCCTTTAAAGGAGATTGCCCCATCTCTGGAAAGTCAACAGAACAGAGCTAATGAGTATTCATCAGCCCCTTCTTCTATTCCTCCAGCAGCTGTTTAAATAGACAAGTTGGGCTTTGTGTTAGTAAATGGCTAGCAAGGAGGTTTGGTAAAGTCTTAAATGGAAGATTTTTCCTAGGTGAACATGTGTCTGATCACTTAGTGTTTGCTGTTTGAGTTTAGGAAAGCTTATGTGAGAAGGTAAAAGTGTTTTCTTTTATCTAAGGTTGTATTTATTGTTCATTTTGCAATTGCTTCTGCACATTCCTATTTGAAAAATCACACACCTACCACACTAACTCCACAGTCACAGAGGTAATAAAAATGTTTAAGAAATAACTTGTTTATCTGAGCAATTTGGAACCCAGAACATGAGACTGTTTTGTGTAAACCTTCTTGTAAATATTTAGGTAAACCTTTATCTGCCTGTAGTTTTGGCCATAGAGCCCTCTCTGTTATACAGGACCTATAGATCTTGTTAAATGAAAATGTGGGAAGTAGGTAGTGCTTGTTGTTTTGATATAGTATTTAATGCAGTTGGAATATGCTCAATGACTCCTCTGTGCTACTGGAGTATGAATACCCATTTGAGTGGGGTTGGTAGTTTTAGAGACACATTTTTTTCAGTTTTCTGTCATGTAAGGCTTGCTTACATACCGTTTGGAAGCTGAAAAGAAGATAGCCTTCAAGAGTTGCTCTTCTTCATCAATATGGGCACCTGGCAGTCATCACAATTAACACTTCAAATTCCAGGAAAAAATCCTTAAGAGGAAATGAAAATTGTGTTGGCTATTCTTCTTCAGGGAAGTTAATCTGATTATGGAAGAGAAGTCTCTTCAGCAAAAGGTATGGAAAAATAAACTGTTGTCTGCCCAAGTTGTTTCCTAAAAAAGGGCCAAGTGTTGAGTGGAATATTTACATTAGATCGCTTCTATGAGCTTTTATCTGATGAGGTATTTTGGCTCCCTTAGACAGTGCTTTTATTTTATTCTTCTCATTGTTCCTTAAATGAAAACAGGAATTTATGACACTGTGAAAAATAAGGGAGGAGGAAAAAGAGAACATGACAGTGTGAATAACAAGGTATAGGAGAATGGAGTGATGTCTGGTAGTGTCAGGAAAGCAGGGTAGTTTAGCAGAAATGCATAACAAAAGAAATGTTTCAGGAGTCTAGTATGAGAAGTTCAATGCTGATCAAAAAAAGTCTGGAAAGATTCTATACGGATGTCATTTTGTTCTTGAATGAGAAACTGGAGATTAACAAAGCCCCAGTGACATGAAACTGGCTGGCAGAAGTCAAAAACCTTTTTGACTGTTCAGTAAGCAGATAAGTGTTTGTCATGAGGCGGTCTTTTCCTCTACCTCTCTCGGTACTTTTAGTCAGTACCATGCATTTCTTTGAATCTGGTCTTGAAAGTTCCTGAGCCCTTGTTGTTCTACCTATAGCAAAATACACCTTGAGCAGAGGGGGTCTCTTCAAAACTTTGTATGTTGTTTTAATCACCACAAACCAAAGCATTCTCCAACGTTTCCTCTGTGGTGAGGTGCGTATCACTCAACTGAAGTCAGTGAAAGCTGCAGGTACGCTGCGGTGCTGTGGATCGGGCAGCGTGACAGAAAAGCCTGAGACACAGGCACACAGTTCTGCACTTAACAGCAGGCATAGGCAGGGGCTAATCCCAGGACTGAATTGCAGCATTTGGAAAATTAATTAGCCTTTTGCTGATCATTTTTCTCCGCCGCGTATTTTTGTCCTTTATTCCTAAGGAACACTGCCAACTAGATGTAGTTTGGAGTTTGTATTGAAAGCTGATAATTTAATTTTTGTCCTTGAGAATATGTTAAACATCGTGTTCCTTTGATTCCATCCTGGGTATTTACTTATATGTGAGCTGAATGAGATTTTCCTTATTTAGGTATTCATAATGGATGCAAGTGAACCCGAAAACAGACTTTTTCTTTTCTTCTTTTTCTGTTTCGCTGTGTTCATTTTGTAATCACATCACTCAGTATAAGCTAGTTTTAGGTTCGTATTTATCATTCTGCTAAAAAAGGGAGAATGGACACAAGGCAGTTCATAAAACTTGGTATGAACAGCAACATACAGGAAACAACTGTGGTGATAGGAATTGGCTTTTACAAGTGTTTTATGATGGCCTGATGTGGGTGGACTGACAAAGTATTTTGAAGTGTCACTTTGCTGTGGATGTTACCTTTTTAATTTCTGAGAAGCGCTATACCTTTAAATCTGTAGGATATTGCTGTAGACATTAATTGGTGTTCTTGCAGGAACTACGAGCACTTCAACAAATGGACTGAAAGGTTTTGTAATAACTTCATACGAAATTGCACTTTTCAGAAAAGTGAACTGTTGGTTTTTCTTATATAATACATGTATCTAGAGTACTACTACTATGTGCCCAAGTATGTGACAGATAACTAATAAATTCTCAGAAAAGATGCCTGGGATAGGGAAGTGATATAATCCTATTTCACCCACTCAATTTCTGGAAAAAAAGTAATTAGGTCAAGTCATTGACGGAGTTGGGACTTGAGTGCAGATTGTGGTACTTTTTCTTCTTATTCTGTGTTGTGTCTACACATTTTGACGTTATCTCACGTGGCAGTCACAGATAGTTTTTGTCTGAGGAGAGAACTACATTAAAGTTGTGAGATACAGCAAGTTGAAAAATGCTCATAGTAGCAAGTAGAAAGCAAATATTTTGTTTTCAGTCTGGAAAGGAGATGATGGGCATGGGTTTCAGATGGATCGGTCCTGGGTTCAATAGCAGGCAATGATTTCAGAAAAAAACAGGATGATACAGAACACCACAGGATAATTTGAGATGTGAAATTTCTAGAAATAAGAGCTGCATGAAGAAAAGAAAAAAATTCTGAATCCTTTTTCCCTGTCTCCTTTCTCTTTCTACCCAATGACGGTTACTTTGCCACCAAAGTAAACTTTTTCTAAGAATCCATGTGTGACACAGCAATGGCACACAAAGGCGACTGCTGCATGCCTTTTATGAAATAGATAAATATCATTTACTTTTGAATAGTAAGAAATACAGATTGGTTTAGAGATGAAACCGGTCACAAAGATAAGTCTATGTCTACGTGGGGGAAGGAGGGAGTTCTTAAGCTGCTTTTCTGTCTCCTTTGTCACCAATTCCCCTTCCCCATTCAGCAGCAGTCCCACATTTTCCCTAGTCTTCCTTTGCTGCTGCTCTTTCTGTAGCAGCCCATCTTGTTGCCCTTAACTCACCTTGCCAGATTCAGCTCCAGGTGAGTTTGACATTCCCAGCCAGTCTCTGCATGCTCAGAGAGTGTCCACATCTCATGTGCTTCCTTTTTTTGTTTGGGCTTTGGCAGGAGCTCCTTGTTCATCCGTGTAGGCCTCCTGCTAGTGTTGCTTGACTTTCTGCTCATTAGGATGGCCCGTTCATGAGATTGGAGGAGGTGATCATGAACCCCGCTTCTCTTCAGGACCATTATCCCATAGGATTCTTCCATGGGAGGAGCAAGATCCCTGAACAGCCCAAAGTCTGCTCCCTGAAGGTTAGGGTTGTGATTCTGCTCTTTGTCTTGCTTCATCCTCAAATAGGATATTCACAAGAGAGCACCAAAAATGACTGGTAGTCTAGCAAGCGTGATTTAAAAGAATATGTTCTACAAACTAGTTCTTCAGGTCATGAAAAGGCAATAGAAGGATAAGCCTTTAGAACAGCGAAAGGTGGCTTCAGGGGCAAAAGTGGTGATAATTTATAACCTTCAGGAGTGGGAAGAAGCAGTGGGCCTTTATTGCAGTAAAGTAGATTTCAGTTTAGCTTTAAAAATATCTGGAGTGGCTTAGTTGGGTAGTTGGGTCAGGCAGGATTACACTCTGTTGTAATTTGAAGGCTGTAAGCCTGCGTGGAGCATAGCTTGAAAGAACAGGATAGCATGTGTGTCAGCAAAGGGTCCTTTTGTGTTAGCAAAGGGTACTCTTGACCTGCAGGATAATGTCATGCTGATCACAGATGAGAATGAAATAAATCAGTTTCCTTTCAAATCCCAGGCAGCATTTAAAATAGGAAAAATAACTTATTTGCAAGCCTCATCAGCTTAATAAAGTATCAATGAGAGAAGCCAATGTTTTTGCACAGCTGCTTTTCAGGTAAAAACATGCTTTAGAAGTCTTCCTGTCCTTCTGGAAAGTAATGTAAAACTTCTCAGTGTTTAGCAGTGCATCTCTGTACTGGGAAAGCAGAGGAAAAGTTTTCACCTTTTCTTCATCAGTTACATGCGATGGTCAGCAGCCTGTGCCATGAAAGGGCACAGCTTGCTTTTTATGCCCATAACACTGCAACTGTATTTAAAGTGTAAGCTTCAAGCANTTCAGATGGAGAAGAGGCAGCTTTTAGTAGCATCAATCTCATCAGCACTAGAGAAGTTACTATAGAAACTGTTGCAGCAGAAACAATAAAAGGAAATAAAAACGGAAGGGGGAGGGAATGAAGATCTTTGAGAATCTGAAGTAAAAATAAAGCAAAATAGATGTCACTAGCTGAAGCTAGTGAGGTAAAAATAAAAAGCCTTCCTCTTAATTAAAATAATCATGGTTACAGAAATTAGAGAAGTAAAAGACCTGTGAGGCCATTATGCCATTTCTTTGGGCTTGATGTAGGATTATGAGATATTCCTTGGGATGTTTTTAGGAATTAGTCCAGTCTTGTTGTAAAATTCCAAATGAGTGACATAGTTGAGGTGGGTGATGACACTCCAAAGCAAGAAGACATTTTAAAGCAGTTTTCGGGTTAAGTTACATCACGTTTTCATGGTCTTTGACTGCATAGCTGGAAGCTGCTTGAAGACTATCTTGATTTGATCTGTTATTTAATTCCTCTGTTAGACTAAACAAAGAATTAGATACTCTGTCGGAAGCACATGACTGTAACTTAAGGTATTTAAACTATTTTTGTCACATTTTTTTAAAATGCTGCTGTTGTGTGAAGGATGGGGTACTGAAAAAGAAAGATATAGGTTATAGATAAAGACGTGGGCTGTTTTTACAACCGTATCATCTGCTGATGTTGAAAGAAAACCAAAACAATAGTAATCCTGAATCTAGTTGACATTGGTGCCTAGAGTATATTGTAGTTCCCGTTATCAGTGGAATGAGAACCACAAGATAGATACAAGTGTCACGCAGTCCTCTTCAAGTAAAAATGGGTTACACACTTTATACTTAAAAATAAAAAAAAAAGAAAAAATGACTAACAAACAAAAACAAAGAAAAGTAAGTGATAGATTTAGTCTAGTCTCATTGAAATCCACAAGTAAACAAATCTGCTCTCTGTAGTGTGTTGGAACAGTTTCGTCCATCACCGGTCATTGTTTCCATTCTTCAGAAATATTTAAGGACTGTCTAAGAGTTCTGGAATTAAAAGTAACCATTTCTGCATCTGAGACTTTGAAATTGGCCATTTCCATAGAGGTGATGTTGTCATAAGACATTAGGTAAAGGGACATACAACTGGTGCAAAAATTTTGAAAGAACTACCAATTCTTGCGTCAAATGTAGCCCAGACTGACAATAACTGAAAGTCATTCCTGTCCAATTAAAAAAAGAAGAAGGAAAAAATAAGGAAAATTAGATTCCTTCAAGCATTCCTTAATGTCGCAATGAACACCACCAAAGTTACTGCAAACTGGGCATTTGCCAGCACTTTCAATAACTGCCATCAGCCAGCTCGTGTTCTGGAGGTCATGTGTTAAACCTGTGCTAAAGAAAACGTTCCTCCGCAGTTTTTCTCCTTTCTTATCCCAGCTGAATTCTTCCTAATGACCTTCTAATAACTTTATCTTCTAAACATCTCAGGGAGCTCCCTTCCCATTCTGGAATATTGTACTTGCTGGCAGAGGTCAAGAAGACCTTATGTTGCTGAGGATCAATCATTATACAAATGCAGTTACAGAACTGGCTCCTTAGTGAGTTATTCTGTTGCCAGACCCATTTCCCAGTACAAAACAAGGAGCCGTGAATTTCATATATTTACATAAATTGTCATAATCTCAAATATTGCCATTTTTTCATTATCACAATCACATTTTAATGTTTATCTTCCATTGTTTAGTGTTGTACATTCAGTTGATATATAACTGATGCAGTTAAGAAAAAAAAATAGGTGTTTCTTTTTTCACAGTATATATTTGTATTTTCATAGTAGTTATTTGGAAATATTTTTGTAAAAAAGTCATCTTACTCGTTTACTATACAAGTACTGACTTTGCCAATGGGGTGGATATTTCCTGTAGCAAGGGCAGACTTAGTTATTTCAAAACCAGCTGTGATTACCAACACACCCGAAGTGCCAGAAGTGTCTCAGCTAAAATTCTATAAACAGCTTTTCATTTCAGATTTGAAATTTTGAAATGTTGATTTCCAAATAGCATCTTCCTGCAAAGAACTTGTTTTTCCCCAGAAGTGATGTTAGCCCTAGTAATATTTAACAAATTCAAATTCCTATGACTGTGCTTTGTTAACCTAAAGTCCCACACTAATGCCATTGATATGTTATTTGTCATCCTTGCTCTCTCATTCTCGCAAGACTACGTCATCAGGCACCAAAGCAGGATAGCTGTGGCATTTAGTAATTCTATGCGTGTTTTGAGCCAAATTCACCCTTTTATTTTTCGCCAGCAGAATGTAGGCTAAAGGTCTGCCTGCAGCGCGCAAGAGTCGAGGAAAGATTTGCTGGGCAGAATAGCCTGAAATCCTGCCCTGCAGAGATTTGTGCTAGCCCACTACAGTCCTCAAAATGCTTGTGGCTGAACGTGGTTTCTCAGTAGGTACAGTGATCAATATGATTCCTGAAAGGCCTTCTGTACTGGAATTTCTTTGTAAAAACTGAAGATAGCTGTTTTCCCTTGAAGTTAGGTGCAGATTTTTCACCCATCATACAGGCAGGCTGGAACAGCTTTCCCATAGGAGAAGTCATGTCAGAAACTCTACATAAAACCTTTTTAAAATAGAGCTTGACAGATGTTAAGGAGCGTTATATAAAACAGTATCTGTGTTGCCACCGAATTGCATAGTAAATTCACGTGGGTCTCGTCCATGTTAATACATCGTGAAAATTGGAGAGCTCCAAGTTCAAGGAACTTTTCAGTTTGAGGCAGTGCATTCAAATACACAAGTTGTTTTTCCCAGCAGTGTGGGCAGTTGCAAGTAAAGGCAAAGAGAATGTGAAATTCAGTGAACCAAAAAAAGAACAAGCAAAAAGATGATGAATATATACTAATAGGAGACAGTACTGGAGCCTGGAATATGTGCTTCCTGTTTCCATTACTTATTTCATCAGAAGTACTTGAATGCAGAGGCAGTTTCTGGCCAAAGTTGGATGATACGTAAGGAATGAGTCAGGGTATTTTGGGAAGAGAACGGGTAGTATCAGGCTAAGATTGTTCAGTGTTCTCCGGAGATTTGGGTTTGGCACATCTGTCCTGTACCCTTCTTGTTTTTCTGGTGGAATAATTTAAACAGAACTTTTCAAGTGTCCAGTAATCGTTTATTCTGAGCTACCTGCTACAGCAGGCAACGTTGGAAGGAGTTGTGCTTGGCTAAGTAAAATATTCTCTGCTAGTAAGTCTCAGAAGAATTGGGTCCCACAGGCTGGCACTCAGCATCAGTAGGCAGGTTGACTGTCCTTTTCTTGTTCCTTCATTCCCAGTCTGGAACCCCTCAATAGCCTCTCAACTCATGACGGTGCTGTGAAACAATTTTTTTAATATTTTATGTCGATATCATCATCTCTTATGATGACTAGAATCACATGAAAAAGCTCATGCAGAAATGAATACATATTTAATCAGAGCAAGGCTTTGGTGTTGTGCAGTAATGAAATGCCAAGGACTAGAGTCTGTCAAATGGGGCAACCCAGAACAGTGTCAGGAGGATGGGGCCAAACTCTTTTCAGTAGTGCCCAGCAACAGGACAAGGGGCAATGGGCACAAACTGAAGCACAGGAAGTTCCGTCTGAACACGAGGAAGAACTTCTTCCCTCTGAGGGTGACGGAGCACTGGAACAGGGTGCCCAGGGAGGTTGTGGATTCTCCTTCTCTGGAGATATTCAAGACCTGCCTGGACAAGGTCCTGTGCAGCCTGCTGTAGGTGACCCTGCTTTGGCAGGGTGGTTGGACTAGATGATCCCTAGAGGTCCCTTCCAACCCCTAACATTCTGTGATTCTGTCTCCTTTGGCCAGCTCTGTCCAGCCTGGGAACTGAACTGGGAAGAATACTGTGTTGTCTTGTGTTTGAAGGCTCCTTCATAAAGCCAGCAGAGATTGAATTACGGTTGTGCAGGCCATGAAATCTTGTAGAAATCTCAGCAGTAAGATATCCAGATCAGCCAGCATTTAGGAGTGCAAAACAAATCACAGGTGCGATAAACTGCAGCAGATTCAAGCATCCCAGAGGTTCATAAGATAACCAGTATAGTATCATCCAGGCACTGAAACAGTGTGTAACATTCAGTGAGTAAATGTTGACTTCTGTGAAAACAAATATCTAGATTTATCCAGTGCCATACAAAGGATGAATAAACCTTTTCTCTAGAAAAAGGGAAAATTTTCTGAATATTGCCAAGTACTTTGAAATATTTGTATGGTCAGCATGCATTTCAAGCATGGTTTTTTTTTCCCTTCTCTCCAGTGCTTAAAGGCGGGGAGGGGAGCGCCGTGATAAACCTTGCCTTTTTCTTCTGAGCATTTTTCCTTTAGAAACCCGGTAGCAGCACTTGGTATATGCCTTTGCGGAGACATCCCTTCCACATTTCATGCCCTATTTAAAAAGCTATAAAATTAGATGCTAAAGATATTATTTTAAAGTTGATAAGACTTTTGAAATCAACTGTCTAGCTGTTGACATAAGCTTAACAAACTAGGTAACCTGTTCCAGATCTCAGATGGTTGTTCTTTAAGAAAATGAACAATAAAACCCTACTGATTCATTGCAGAGTTTTTTAGTTATTAATGAATCAGGATTTTGGCTTTAAGATAACTATGTTTTGAATATATGTAGGCATTAAATGCTAAGTCAAGAGAAACAAATTTTTGTGTTACTTCTTGATAGTTTTTTATGTTTCAAAAAGAGAGCAACTTCAACTATTTATAAACTGTAATTAAGTTTCTTTACAACATGACTCATTCTCAACAAGCAAGTCCCTTTTCTTTTGCTTTCTTATGAACTGTGTGGGAAAATTAGGGTTCAATCACTGAAGAATTTACTCAATGCTTAATTACCCAAAACAGCCCTCCAAGTTCTGCTAATGTAGAGCTTTCATAAAGACGTGATTTTTGCTGCACCATGGCTTTCTAAAACTTCACTTTTAAAAAATGAGCTGTAAATTGTAACATAGGAGAAAGCAGTGGTTTACTATGGTATTGGCTGCCTTCTCCAGTCTGCTTCTTTGAGCTCCTCTTCTATTAACAGTGTGATGCTTAGGGAAGCTGAAGTAAGAAATCATCAGGATTAAATTACTTTGAGCATGGAACTGAATTAGAAAGCTTTACTTTCCTGAATGAGCTAATTGTTTAAATTTTCCAAAGGAAATGTTTCTATTTCTGTGAGAGAAGGGGTAAATGGGACTTCCTCTGACATAATTTTCATTTTAAATCTGAGTTTGACAGCAAGATTTTTACCTGCATAACAAAATATTACTGCTTAACTGCATGACTTGTGTAAGCTTGCTAGCTGAAGTGACTCACTTACGTAGATGAAGTTATTTTTAGGGAGATAATTTGCACTGTTTAGAAGAGAGGAGAAAAGGGAGAGAGAGCCCTACTAAGAGCTAGATCCCTTATTATAGTTTACAGAGCTCGTGAACCCAGCATCCAAGCAAAAGATGACTAAGCAAGGGGTCTATTGGTACTTTCAGGAATTTACAGACATGAGTCATCTGCTTATTTTCTGCAGACGTATCACCAGGGTACTTTGTGAGTCAGCTGTTATTTGGAAATAGTACTTGCATTGAGCATGAATATGTTTTTGTAGTTCTTACCTAAGTAGCATGCCAAACCAAAGCAGGCTTTTATAATTTGCCTAGTTCAGGTGTTGATTTACAAAAGCGGTGCGTGGTTTTTAACTGTGATGTGTTTTTCATGATAAAGCGTAAACGTTGTCTGGAATGTCATTACGCTAACACCTTTGCCACCTTACGTAGCGCATGAAAGCAGATCTGATTTTGCATTAATGCACAGTTTGAGAGTCAGATTGTGTGTATGACCAAGTAAAAAGAAAAATTTTCTTTATCAACCTGTGCCATCCTGTAAGAAAGTGGTTGCGAATATGGGTAGAATTTGACCTTTTATCTTCAAAACTCCTTGCTAGCGTCAATTACAAGTGGTATTTGCTTATTTTTATGTATGATAAAACATGTCACCCCAAATCCAAGTGTTCTGTACACTCACAATGTCAATGGACGGGCATCGACTGCAACGGAAGTGAGTTCTTGCCTTCCCTTCCTACTGCTGAAATAATAGCTGGCTACCTTGAGATATGTATAACACTTTACAACTCAAGGCCATTTCCTGTTTACTGGTTTTTTAGGTGTGGTTGTGTTCAGAATTAGGGACAGGTTTTTTCGCTTGGTCTGGGCTCATCTCACGCCTTGTATTAAGGAAATGCTTGGGTTAGAAAAAGGGGAGTTTGGCGATTTTAGGTGATTGGTAGTGTTAGAAATCAAAGCCAGGACAAATTTTTCAAAACTCTGCTTGCAGTTCAGAATGATACTGCTGTTGGCCGGATGCGCAATTTTAAATATAATTTGATTATCTAATTTAACAGTTTATAATGTAAGTAATTCCTGAAAATTCCTATATAGGTTTTGGTGAATGAAAGAGGAAAATGTGTTACGTTTGTTGGAAGAATATTTTTGTGAAAGCAAGGGTTCTTGTAACAAATGGAAGCATCTCTGTAGTGATAGCAGTGTCCTGATTATCTGTTTAAACAGCGTTTCTAATGCTGGGATTTTCCCTTAAGTGCAAACCTTCTGTTTTAGGTAATGGGAAGTAAACTGCTGCTGCTTGCACCCTGTTACGCAGACAGAGGATTTCAAAGGAAAATTAATGAAAGTCAGAAATCCTCAAGCGAGAAGTTAAATATAACGACTTATCTATTACTCGAGTGTTTTGCTAAAGTTTGTTATTCCTTTCACAGAATGATAAAATACACAAGTATACAAAGTAGTTTTCCCTTAAGGAGTCGGTACTTAAGAAGGAAGACATGCACTAGAGGAACAGAGTTTAAGGACTCGGAGCTGAAGAAATATATTTATAGTGTTAAAACAGAGAGCCTGTCTCCTTCCTTCATACTCTTTTCCATGATGAAGTCCTTCAGAGGCTACGGCACACATGTACCATCTGCGAGGGGAGGAGACAGCTTGCTTGCTGATAAATGGCCTCAATATGCCAGTGTTTTTCAGGGTTGCTATTTAATAATTATGTTATAAAGAAGAATTTGACGGAGCAATCTTTGAGTCTAACCTTTGTTACAGCAGTGATTGGCCCTCAAATTAGCAGAACTCTGCCCATGTCATTACTGCTTAAATATCTGCTGGAAGCTCTTGTGTGAGCTGAGTCACCAAGACTCCGGGAGTTATCACGTGTAGCTCAGACACCAGGTCATGAACCGAGCAAACGCTGTCGTCCACGGTGATTAGTTGTGTTTTGAGATTACAGCTGAAATACCACATTGTTTTGTGTACTTCATGGCTACAGTTTTACTTGTAGAGCTTGAAGGGTAGTTTAGGGAAAAGGGAGCTACATTTGGCTGGTGCTCATCCGAGTATTCAGGCATGATTAGAAAAACTGAAAAATTAAGGGACTAGCAGGACAATAGCTTGAGATCTAGAGAACTAAAGTCTGTCTTACACTGCTGTTTCAGTCCATGAGCAGAGATTTCAAAGGAAGTGCTGGAATCTCGACTCCATGAAGTGTTTAAAAGTGGAAAATACAGTGCATTATCAAGCGTACTGGAGGGGAGATCCTGTTCCACCTGAGGATGGGTTTAGTCCTGTAATGTTCCTTTCCCTTTCTTCAAATTCTGTTTGTACTGATTTTGCCACCTGCTTTAATTCCTGCTTCAGCTAATGCAACCTGTTTATTAACTCAGGAGTCTCTCCTCCTCTTCAAAAAGTACTGTGAAATGACAGAGAATACTGAGAACCCAGGCTTATATGAATGAATTATAATCTTACTAATTTATTTCACTCATTGCTACACCAATAGGAAAAATTATTTAGGATTTACAGGGAGTTACTGTTCCATTGCAGTGTTCTTTCATTGTGCAGAATTAAATAATCATGATTTGGAGGATAACAAAAAGTACAGTCGTAGGTGCTTTATAAATGCAGTCTACAACTTTGGAAGGAATGCACGTTTTTCTGTTCATTTTGGTGTTAGACTAGACATTGGATGTAAATAATTCAAATCTGTTGTCATAACTCACTTTTAACTACAGATTTCTGAAGCCTCTTGAAATTAAAAGTAGACCAAGAAAATCTAAACTATAAATCTAGCAATGAAATAGTTAAGTTAAAAACCAGTTTCTGACCGTAATATTAACTGTTGTAGACTATTTTATTGTTCTGCCAGACCTAGCTGATCATGAGACAGTGGTAAGCAAAGGGAACTAAGAGGTTCTGATTTTTATTTTTAGTGAGATATTTTGGGTATTAATGACTTTGCAGTGTGTTTTTGGTTTTGTGGGGGTTTTTTTGTCTAGAAGATGATGGCAAGTTGAGATCTGTTCCAACTCATGTGACTGAATATTTTTACATCCTTTGTCAAATCATTTAACCAGTTCAGGTCTCAGACAGCTGTAAAGCGAGAATGCTAATGCTTTTGATGTCCATGGGGGCACTGAAATGACTTGGCTAAAGCAGATAAAGAGAAATTTGTTTCTTGAATGGAAAGCATAAACAGAGTGTATTATGTGAATTTTTGAAAGGGAAAATTTCACTAGAAAGGAAAACAACTGTGTTATTTTTTCTACAACAAAATAATCATGGTGTAAACATTATGATTAACATACAAATACACTAGCTAAACAGTTTTTTTTAATTATGGACTTTATAAAAATGTTTTGATAAAGCAAAGTGTCCCATACAGCAGTATGTTGGAATCATTACTTACAGGAAAGACAGAGGTATATTTTAGAAGTAATCATCAATTTCTCCTTTTCTATCACCTTTAAATCAATAGAAAGGAGTTATATATTCCCATTTAAAAAAAAGGAAAAGAAATGCAATGGTGTATTTTTATGACTTTTTTTCTTTCAGTTGACCTACCCCTGTATTTTCCTCGAGACCAACCAACCCTAACGTTCCAGTCCGTCTACCACTTCACTAACAGTGGCCAGCTGTACTCCCAAGCCCAGAAGAATTACCCATACAGCCCCCGCTGGGATGGCAATGAAATGGCCAAGAGAGCAAAGTAAGTCAGATTGCTGTTTCCTGCCAAATATTCCATTCGTTACACAATCATCTGTTGGTAGAAATTTCTTGGATTTAACTGTACATTTCCAGCGTTATAAAAGCTGAACCTGGTTTTGTTCTCATATAGTCCTAGCGTTCCTGTGTATGAGTATAGACAGATACTTTAATAATCATGCTTATTACATTACTGCCAGAGGAATGATCAAAAGAAGACTCTTTATGCTAGGCGTCATACAGGCACGGAGTGGTGACAGTCTCTGCTCCGAAGAGCTCCCAATCTAAGTAGACAAGATAGCCCCCAGCAGGAGTAATCTGCGTGGTAGCAGTCAGTCAAGGTAACTCCATGGTTTTGCGTGGGCGCGTGGGGGACCCTGAAGGGAAGCATGTGAGATGAAGAGAGCAAGGAAGAAAAACCTGAAAGATATGAAATAAGGCTGCAATAAAAAGACATGGAAGAACAAGGGGAGGTAGAGCAAACCACCAATCTGGCCTAGGAGGCAGCCCTATTGGAACCTGAGAAAGTTATCTGAAAGTCTGAATGTCTCTTTTTTTACTGCTTTTTCAGTTGGCTAGAAACAGAGAATCTTGGACTGTTTCCTCTGCGGTTTTTGTGTAAGCCCTCATTTCAGTCTGGGGAGACACCACTTCAGTCCAAGTATCCTCTTTAGTTAGGGATGACAGGAGAGCCCCCCCAGCATGCTTCTGATACAAGGGCAAGCTGATGTGGGCAGCAGTGCCCCTTTGTATACTAGATAATATCCCTGTCTTCTAATGAAACAAAACAGATTTTACCTGAATGGAGCAATATGGGCAATGGCCTTGCTGCGGTATTTTGATTTTGCAAAGTGTAAAAATGTTAAAGCAGCAACAGATTTAAGCAGGCTGATTATCAGATGTTCAGCACGTAAAGGCATCAAACTGCATAAATAATAAGGCATATTGGAATGAATGTTTTGAATGACAATCAGAAGATTAAATTAAATTAGCAAGAGTGCGTAAATAAGAGTCGAATGAAAATAGTTCAAGCTGAGTAAATCAGATGAATGGCATGGTCAGAGACTGACTGTAATTTGGAAATGATGGAAGCAAACAACAATTGACTTAAGCATTTACAGATTTTATAATAATTTAAATTTTATAGAGAACATCAAGTAACATTTGATTTTGGATTTTGATGCATTGTAATAAGAATTTTTTTGCTAGTATTTGGTTTTACTACCATACCATCTAGGAGAGGCATTTCTTGATCACATATGATATTTTTTTTTTGTGGACCTGTTTCTTTTCTCTAGCAGAATATTAGAAGTATATTGGTTTTTTTTTAAAAAATGTGAAACAATAACTTGAAGCATTAGTGTGGCTTTTTTTATGACAGTACTACAAAATGCATTTCTTTTGCAGCTGGAAGCTTAGAAGTACCTATGTGCTGTCTGCTAAGTACATTCATTTATGAGTGTGTGTATACAAATGGACTTCCCTGCCCTGCACTTGAAATTTAGAAGTGTTACAACAGTTATTTTAAAAAGCATGAAATGTGTACACTTACTATCACATGCATGTTTTGCGAGGTTATTCACTCTTATGTTTAAGCCTTTGCATTTAAGTTTTACACTGTATATGTAATATGAGAAAGATGGTGAGAAGCAGGAGAAGAAAGTGTGCTGCAATGTCTGAAATAACTATCACTGAGCTGCAGAGACAGAGAAGCTGCTCTAGTTAAAAGCGCTTCGCTTGCAGGAACAACTAGTGATTCCTGAGTAGCACCATAAATAAAACTGTATGAAGAGAAGTATGATGCTATGATATGTGTTAGCATATTTTAAGAAAGATTTTTAACACAATTGAGCACCTTACGTAAAGAGCGTTTGAAATACTTGCTAGGGCTTCTTAGAATAGGTTAGTGTGTTTCAACACAACCAAATAATTTTTCACTGTATTTATTTTTACCGTAGCCACGTTATGGACCAAGTATGTGGGAACAGATGTTGATATATAGGAAACCATTCTAATCAAGTGAATTAGTACAAGCACCAAATAAAAAACAGAATAGAAGGATACATGATTTGACATTTAGAAACAGTGTTCTGGTCAGCTGAAGTAAATTTAGCTCTGGAGAAATCAGACACAACTTGTTTGTGTTCCTAAATACTGTCTGTTAGGTTTTGCTTATATGTAGTCTTTTTCCCTCTTAGCCAAGTGGTCTCCCAAGTGCTTGGCCTCCTTTGAGACAAAACGGCTCTGTTTATCTTTCTGGCCCTACTGTTCTCGGGCCACAGGATCTCCCACTTGACCTTCTGGTGTCTGACCAAATTCTCCGCCCTTGTTCTCAGGCACTCGAGGGATCAGTTTACACCATCTTCCTCAGTGCAGCTTAAGACACCATCAGTGATCTCTTCTGCTTGCTTTTGCACCAGCTGGGTTCACTAGCTGTCCGGTCATATATTGAAGTATGTATACCACATTGCTTTATTGGATGTAGAAGCACCACCAAGTTTGAAACACCATAACCCAAAGATTTCCTCATCCTCAGTTTTGGCAATCCCTGCCTCCATTTTCAGCAACTCAACACAGCCTGCTTATTCATGGGCAGAGCTTTCATAAGTTCCTGCCAAAGGGACTTTGATTCTGTGCCCAGCCTTCTCCCAGGGTTGGTTTTGCTTTTTTTTTTTTTCCAAACAGGTAAGCACATCCAGTTCCTTCAACTCGGGGGCTAAACATGAAAGTCTTGGTATCCTTGCTTATCCTTGTGGCCCCTGAGCAGAGGTAGGCATCTCTTTTGAAGTTAGGACTTAGCCCTATGCTGTAGCCTTGAGACAATCAGTAGTAATTATAAGTAGGAGCAAAATTACTTGCCTAAAATACATACATATAGAAGTAGATTGTATGCATTCACACCTAGACACATATCACCTCCATCTAAAAGGCAAATTCTCAGAGCAGAGTATCAGTTTAGCGGGATCTTTCTCATTCACAGAGGAAAACTACTTGTGTTCTTGCTGAAGTAATTTGACCAATTTGTGCCAAATAAAGTCCACAAAATCAAGTTTCTCTTTCTCTGTGCCCTCTTAAACAGTTTTTAAAATCACCTCGCTCCTTTGAGGCCCACTGACTTGGGAGATAGCATCTGGTAGTTGAAGGTTGCTATTGTCTTAGCCCAGGGTTTGCCCTCTGGCTTGATTTAATTCTAAGGGACGAATCAAGTCCTAGTTAAATAATGTGATTCCAGATGCCTCCATATTGCTTGTTTCTCAACGGAACACAAAATTTTAACCTGTTCCTCCAGCTAGAAACAGGGAAACCAATAATATTAAAATTTTCTTACAAGCTGCCAAAATGTTGTTTCCCCTCAGTTCACATCTCAGGCTTTGCCTCTCTTAGGTCATTTATTTATATGTCTGTGGCCTCCTGCGTAAGCAGCTTCTCCAAAAGATTTGGTCCTGAAATACAATAGCAAGCCTAAGAAAAAGCAGTAAATTATGGAAAGTTAGCAGCCTTGTTTGTAGTGTACGTGTGAAGGAAAACATCTCTGTGCTGTTTCCATGGGAAAGCTCTCTTTTTTTTTGCTTGAATAGGGATTGAAGTGTACATAAATGGAGTCTTTAAAGAACATGCAGACTCTAAGCCTGGGATTTTATGAAGGAATACTGTAAATAAAGCTTGATTGTTTATACAGATAAAGTTCAGTTCTTAGATGCACTCCGGCCCAATTTCTGTCCGACCCAGTGCTGCTCTGTAGACTTAGGTTATACTTCAGGGAGAGCAAGTCAGGACTCAGTTTACTCTTTTATCCTACATAAATCCACCTACTCATCATTAAAAATAGCAGGAGGATGGAAAACTAGTATCACAATTAAAAGTTGTTCCGAGGGTTCATGCTCTTTTTTTTTAAGGTGGCTGATAAAACTGGTTTCTGAATAACATTGTTGTCCCTGGCCATTCACTGGTGTTAATGTGGTGTTAATTTTATATATCCCTTAAGGCTTTGTAAGGGTGAAAGCTTAAAACGGCTCAAGTGCTCTCAGACTGTGTATTGGCTGTTGCTCTGCCATAAGGTCAAGTGCAGCTGAAGATTATATGCAGATGCATCTTGTGCGGGCTACGTATGCATCACCAGCACGGCTGCAGCCACGGTTCATGCTCAGCGCAAGCGTGCACCTGCTTAGAAAGTGTCAGGCTGGTGCACTGGGCTGTAGCATCTTCAGCCTCATCAATACCTTTTCCTTAGATATCTTAAAATTAGAGCGTGTCTGTCATGTGAAGAATCTCGTTGCTATTTGGCTGAAATGGTTGCTTTAAGTTTTAATGTTCTCTGGTAAGGAGAGGAAATGCATCTTTTGGTCTAATAAAAGGATATTTGAAAGAAAAGGTGACAATTGGGTTGCTGTTTAGACAAACTCAGTTGTAATATGTCAAAGACTTGCTGTTGAATGAAGTGTATTTTGAGTGCCCTAATGTTTTTTTTTTTTTTATTTTGACATTAACCAGTTTTTCAGCTTATCTATTTTCTTTTATTAAGTCAGAATTCTTTCACAGTTTAGGCAGAATATGTATTACTACACTTTTGGATTCTTTTAAAGTAACAGGTTTCTCTCTTTTCTTGAAACTTGTTTTCCACCTATGCTACTTTAAATCTCACTATAAAGTTTACATGTAAAAATTGCACCTTTTTATGATCTTCTCTCCTTGATAGGTATAATTAAGGTAATAAATAATTTGTTATTATTCGGTTTGTATATCAGTATTTTTTCTGCTTATTTGTAAAAGTAGCAAATTGTATCTTCATGTATTACATGATTTGCATGCACATTAGGCATCTTTAAAGAGCAGATTTCCAAACTAACGTGTTTGCATTTACATATGGTCTCTTTGCAAAACTTTTTTCGTTACTGTCTTTGGGTCTGTTGCACATTACCTTAAACTTAAGAAGTTTAGAAAAATGAGAGTAAGGGTCAGAAGCACAAAACATGGAAGCGCAGGGACGTCATCCTTCCCTAGGTGTGTGTGCATGTGTTTTGAACGTTGGCAAGGCTCAGAGGGGTTCCTTCGGGAGAATAGCAGTGGGGTAGGCACAAACTAAAGGGTGAGGTGCTGAGCTGGGTCGCCGGTTTAACTTTTTGGGTTTTGATAGTCTTGCATCAGAAGCTGAACGAAAGAGACTTCCTTGCCTGAAATCGAGTAAGGTGCCGCTCGTGGGCCCTTTTTCAGAACACAAAAGGGCCAGTGCGCTGTGACAGCCAGAGCGAGAGGAGATGTGGTGAACCAGCTGTGTGAAGCTTACAAAGAAGTTAATTTGGTTTTATAGACTATTCAGCCAAAAGTCTCATTTTCTGTGGGAGTGGCAGCTCATCAGAATTACGCATGAAAACTAGAAAGGCAAATGGAAAAAATAATGTTTTATTAAAATGCTTAGTGATTGCATATGTCCTTGTAGCATGTTCTGCAGTTGATTTACCAGGAAACCTTAATAACAAAAATATTTTTGTTATAAGATACAGTAGACAGAACAGATACAGCTTTTAATTAGAATTTTCCTGGGATATTTTTTGTTGGTTTTTTTTAGCGTTGTTCCTCTGCATATACTACAGAGTACAGTGCATACACATGATAGTCGCACTTCTTGAGTCATATTTTTCATGTACTTTTCTTTAAATGTCTCCTTGGATAATTAAGTCTGACTCTTAAGTTATGGTATGTTAGTTTCTGACAGGTGCCTGCCAGGGATCTTCAGTGCTGTCATGCATTATGTGGATTTCAGCCAAGACAGAAGGGCCTGGGTATTTGTTTCTGGTCACTTCTCATTAGAGCTTTGACTGTGGGAAAAGAAAAACAACTATTTAAAGATGAGGAGTATAGGTGCTATAGGAAGTGCATGGAAATCTGTTAGGCAACTAGTTTTTCTGTGGTTTTATATAGACTTTATGTATATGTGTGGGCAGTACATATGTGCATTTTGATATTTAGTAAATATTCTTTCTGCAAAAAAGGATTCTCATATATTGACAGAAATACACAGAGTAGATTGGAGGAGTTGGCTTGGTAGAAGTGGAATATAATAGCACTTTGCTGGAAGACAACTGCTTTACAGGAATTAAAGTCTAGAATTTAATGTAGGTGGTTCCTAGATAACCAGAGTTAAGCTTTGTTCTAGAAATACTGTGATGAACTGTCTGATTTAGCTTCATTAGAGAACCCCATTATACATTTCTCAAAGCTGCTAGATCTATGTTAGAACGTGGAATTATAGTTAGGAACTGATGCAAAAAAGAAATCCTCTCTTGCTTAAGAGAAAAAGAGAAAGAGAAAAACATGAATTTGAAAGGAGCTGAGGTTGAATAGCCCAGATAAATGCTGTTACTTGGTCAATTACAAAATAAGCAGCTAAGTAAAAATAGTGGGTGTGCTCCATGGTCTTGTCTTTTGGGTAATATTTGTCATTTCTCTGTTAAACACAAAGAATCGTCGTACTAGGTCAAACTCAACATTTGTTTAGCCCACTATCATGTTTCTGTCAATAGAGACATGTAGTCGATGCCTGTGAAAGAGCATGGGAAAAGCACGTAGTCATGTTTTCCTGGCATGTTCTACCATCTCCAAGGTTTTCTGTATCCAGGATTGGTACACCTCTGTCTAATAGCCCTACCTAGCTTTTCTGCTGTTTGTCTGATTGCTTTTTGCACCCGCATCATAAGATCACAAAATTACATGGTGAGGAATTGCGCAGGTGGGGTGAAGAACAAGCCTTATTGGCTTTTTGCATTCCTGCCTCCTGCTAGTGCCAGTTGTTATCTCCTAGCTTGTGTATGAAGAGAGGCAGCAAATAATTAATTCACTGATCCCCTCCATAACCTTTATGATTTTGTGAACCTCTTCATGTCTCTTCTGTCACCTCTTCTCCTGCTCTGCTTACTTCTTCCTTGTACAGAACCTGTCCATGTGTCTGATGTCCTCGTCCTGCTTCTGTATCCCTTCACTGTTTCTGTCGTGTTCTTTCTGAAGTAGAGGATTGCATGTAACACACAATACATTCACCATGCGTTTATATGGTGACATAGTGGTATTGTCTGGTTTAGTCTTTTATCTGGTTCTAATAATGTCTGATTTGGTTTTCTGTGTGTGACTGAAGGTGACACTGACATTTTAGCACCAAGAGCTCCTTGCTATCTGTTTTTCAGAGCATGTTTTTTTTACAGAAGTAAAATTAAGTATTTTTCCTCACATATCTCCCTTTAACATTTGTCAATACTGACGTTTCAGCTGATAAGTTATCTCACAGTCTCCCAGTGCTGTAAGAACAATCTGCAGCTCCTCATAATTGTGCCTCATTTTTCCTTCCCTGACTAAATGGTTAGGATTAGCAAACTTTGCCATCTTCTTTTGCTCACTTTCACAGATCGTGTAGGAATATGTTGAACAACACAGGTCAGAACACCCATTTCTGTACGGTTCTCATGTGACTTCAACCTAGTAGTACTCATCATTCATTCCTATCTTTTTTCTCTTATCTTGACCTGTTATCCACTCATGGATCTTTTCTCCTCCTGACATAATTCAGTTTTTTAAAAGCCTTTGAAAAGCCTTCCCAAATGCCTGTAGGAAACCCAAGCAGTGTATGTCACTTGAATCTTTCTTGTCTGCATGGCTTTGGTAACTGAAGAAAACATGAGATTTGTGAAGCATAAATTTGACTCCTAACCGATATACTGTATTTTTTCAAGTCCATTAACTTGGGGCTTTTTATAAATTTATGGGGTTTTTTAACAGTTTCTACCAATTTGTAAGGTACAGATGTGAGATTTACCGGTCCACAGTTCCCTCTATCCTCCTAGACCTTTTCTTAACTGACGTCACACTTCTCTGGTACCAAGCTGTTTTCAGCAGGAGGTTACAAGCTATTTAAGAGTTGAACTTTCTCACACTTGAGTTTCTCTGGAACTCTGGGGTGTGAATATCATCTGGGCCTGCTGATTTGCTTGTGTGTGTTTTGTTGATTTGCTCGTTACCTTTTCAGCTGACATTTCTTTGTGAAACAGATCTTGCAGTACATCCCTTGTAAAGCAGAGTTCTGGTATGGCAGCCTCTTTGAGCAGCTCCGCAGTAAACTTGGATGCAAAATCATTTCATTCATTCTTTGTGATTTTGTTTCTTCTCAGTGTTCTTTTTACTCTTTGACCAGCTCTTGTACTGTTTGGCAAGTATTTATTTGAAGGGCCACAGCTAATTTGTTCTTGAAATTCATTTTTGATCTGCATTACTCTGCTTTTACATATAAGAGTTATGAGTGTGTTCCTGTCTGTTTTCCCTATTTGGAGAGGTCTCTGACCTTTTAAGAACTTCCTCTTGCTTCTAATAGCAATCATCAATCTTCTAAATAGCAAAGATAAATAACTTCTTTAATATGATTTATATAATCACAGATGTATGGCATCTCATACCTTTCCTTCTCACAGGTTTGTCCTAATGAATATCCAAGGAGGCTGCTTTTATGTTTTGGTATGTTGCCTTCGGCCCCAGTTGATAAGCGATCTGGCAAAGCAGAGTGGATGGTATGATGAAGTCAGTACTTTTACCTGCAAGCAAACTTCGTTTTTAGGGATGCTAGTTGTCAGACTTGTTATGGATGCATCTGTGGTGTAACCCTTCATTTCTGCCTCTGAAATACAATTAAGGGATTCAGTAATCTCTCAAAGATCATTCAAATTCCATTATTATATCTGTGATCTCCTCTCTTCTTGAATCTCTCCACTTGTCTATCCTTACAGGCGTCGCTCCTGAACATGTTGTTCCCCAGTCTTTTCTGCTTACTCCTACTTCTTATATCATCCCTACTTCCCCCTTATTTCATCGCATTCTTCACCCTACCTTTTATACTTACAAGAGGTTCCTAGTTGCATCTTGTCTGGCATTGACTGTCTCCTTCAAGTCTGCTAAATAATTTGCTAAATAATTGCTCTGCAACAACAGAGTTCAGTGTGCACTTATGTAGCCGAGGTAGGTGGAAATAAGAAGTGTCTTGAATAAACAGTATCTCTTTAAGAAGCTGACCTCTACCTGGAGTGGAAAAATATGGCTTCAGCAAATAGGAAAAATAGAGCAGGCTTGTCACACTATAGCTCATAGGACTGGAAATTTCCTGTGAATTAGCACTGCATTTAAAAAGGCTGTATGAAGATTGAATTTTTCCATGATGGCCTTGGAATATCATTCTCATGATCCACTGGTAAGGAAGTGGAGTGACCGTGTTGTGACAGAGATATTCCAGTGCCCCCTTCACAGACACCCGCTACCCCAGCACTGAGTAATCCCCGGGGGAAAATGGAAGTGAAGAAAGCAGAAGCAGAATTTGCTATGATCTGAGACCACAAGCCTTCATCTGACTGATGCAGGTCTATTTATGTACATTGCGGAGAAGGTGAAGGAAGTGAAGTGTTTATCTCTTGAACTGGCAAGCAGAAGGCATTGATAAAACTGTTTCAAAACGAGAGGCTCCATGTGCTCTGCGTGCTTCGGGACTCTTAGAGCCACTGTGTCTGTGGGATGTTTCTGTGCAAGACATCTTTATAAATTCCCTAATATCTATACCAGAAACTTGTGAGAGAACACATCCCAGAATCTTGATTTCCAGATGATTCACAAAAGTTTCTTCCATAGTTACTGGCCCTGGTCTATATGCACTGATTACATCCAGTAGCTGTAATTTTTATCTCTAATTGTCAGCAAAGATCCATGCGTTTGGGAGCACTTATGTTCTTGGAACCAAAGTTATCTTTCGCAAGTGATGACCCTACTTATGCTGCTGCTTTAAAATAAACATTAATTGCCAGCCTACATAATGATCTACGATCCTGGCTCTGCAGCAGTTCCCGAGAACTCCCTTCGTTTCTATTTTGCCTTTAGTCAGGTTGTTATATTTATGGTTGTTTCGTGATTTGAACAGATTGCCAAGATTCATTTTGCTTTATGGTAAGTTAGGCAGCAAAGTCTTAATTTTTACAGCAGAGCTATGTTGAATTCTTGACTTTATTTATAAAATCAATTGATATCATAGCTTTTTGGAACGGAGACACAAGTGTATAACCAAATTAAAATTTAGTTTTTATTTCTGTTTGATTCATGTGGAGTAAGACCACCTGTTATTTCTGCAATCAGCAAACCATTGAAAACTGTGTCTTTATAACCATTTCTTGTACCTTTCTGTGTGACTTGAATCAGAAATGGTAAGAACTCCAGCTAGAACTTCTGGAGGAAAAAGACATTGTTAGTATAACACAGAAAAAAGCTTTTGGACGTAAGTGAAGTTTAATGTTTAAACTTCAGATATAGTTTCACTACTTCTACTACTTCTATTTCCTGTTATGGTTTTGGTAGCACGTTTTGCTTTGTTTGTAACTTTGGAGACGATTTTCTGTCGTGTAATTTTATGAACTGAGCTGAAGGTAACAGTATTTCTTAAAAAAAAACCTGTGTTTTGATGGCTGCCCACTGCAGACCTCCAGCTCTGTTGATGCTTGATTGCTGTCCTGGCTGCACAGTCAGTGCCTTGTGTAGACTGGCAGGTGGAAGTCGACATAGGAAGTTTACGAAACTCCTTGTAGTTTAATCACAGCAAAAAGAGGTAGAGAGACAGAAATATTAGAAGAGGAAGAGATTATGTGACGAATTTGTTTGGCACCCAGAAAAAAAAATTGCTAGCAGCATAATGCATTGTGCACCGACTCCTTTGTACAGTTGTGTGTTTAGCCAGTTACAGTAGCAGTAATTTAAGAACTATTGTCTTGGTGTTGTATAAACATTTCAGGTGTTTGTTGGCATCGCCAGTTTTGGAGATGTGTAAAATGAAGAGCTGTGTAGACATTGTGTTTCACGTAAAAGCAAAATATTTGCTGTAGATAAAACTGCCTAGTAAGGAAACTAAAAACCACATCCCAAAAAGCATACCATCAGGAAGCTTAGTTTAGAAACGTGAATACATGCCAAGTATCGTCATGTGTATTTGAAGCGATAAAGAAATCCTGGAAGGTACCTTTATTGTTCTGCCGCTGTGCTTGGATAAGTTTTAGTGGTGTTTGGATTCAGACGGTGGTTTAGAAATGCTGCTGCCTCCCCAACGCCTGCCGCGTGCCATAATAGTCCTGATTTTCACTAGCTCCTGAGCCTTTGCCGCTTGGCGCCTGGCCACGTGGTGGGCCCGCCTGCCGCAGCCTGATCCAAGCTACGCAACCAAAAGTCAGAGTGCCGAGAACTATTGTCACCTCAGTCGTCTTAATATCTTAGATCTGCAGAGGAAGGTAATTTGTTTTAACAATCATTTTCTCCTAATAGAGGTGTTGTAAAATGTCTAGCGTAGAATTAATCTCCTCTTATCCCAAGGTTATCCCAAAGCAGGAGGCTTGGTTATTCTACTCTGCCATGAGTGCTCATGTATCTTTAGCCTGGTGAGGAATGCTGTGGAAGTGCCTGTGTATAAATAAACAACATGGTTTGCCCAATGGAAATAAGTTTTTAATGCATTATATATAGTAAAAATAGCAAAGAGGTTTAAATGTCTCATGTCTGAGTTTACAAGGAAAAAATTATGCCTCGAACGTTGGCATGAGGCCTATTAAAAGAATGGGCTTTCAGTAGGTTTCTACACTTTTGCATTCAGCCCTTGTTAAATGCAAGGTGTAGAGAATGCAGGAGGAGGGTATAACCACCTGTTAAGGACCTAATGAGCATTCATATGGAATATGACCTGAATACATACCCACAATTGGAATTAGTGTAACAATTTATTGATTTAAATTCCTTTTGTTAGTTAGCACTAGTCGTGTTGAATTAGATAGCTCCTGACAAATGGAATTTAAAAAGAAAACAATTATGTAAAAAAATAAAGGTTGGCATCTTTGAATTTGTTCTGTTATAAACAAGCAGCAAATCCTAGAGAGTTTGGAGAGTTATGGTAAATATCTTCTACACAGGAGATGAATTATTAGGGGTTCCATGAAGCAAACCAGCTGGCTGTGCCTGTGTAGTCACAGGAGGACAAATCCTGTTGTCTGGCTCCCAAAAGGGATTGTTGTAGGTGTTCAGTATTTTCAAAACAAGTTTTCATTGTGTCAAAACAAGTTTCAACAAGAACGTAAAGGTACACTACATATGTATGTATGCTCCGTGCGAAAATGCTTTGTACTTCAAAAAGTGAATAATCAGGTGACGTTGATAAATCCTGGAGAAGCTCTTTTATAATTCTAATATGGCTGTACTGTTGAAATATTTTATATAACAAGATTTTATTGCAAAGTGTCAGCATAATAATACTAGTCTGGGAGGAATAGGACAAAGACCTCAGGAAGCCTCAGGCTGTGCTTTACTCTGACCTACACCCTTCTTAGTTCCTGTTTTCACCTAATTTAATTGGAAGAGGGAAAGACATTGCTGTTTTAGCTAATTTATGAAGATCAGCTGTCTGTGGCCTGGACTTTTTTCTGTCAGGATTCTGTGGATTTGAAGAAACTTGTAGGTATCTTGCAGCAGTTCCTTTAGGGTGCTGAAGGAAAGAAATGTGAGATGCAAAATGATGCAAATCCTGGAGTTGCAACTCCTCTAAAAGAAGTGGACAGCAACTGGGGCAAATGCCTGGGATTCTCAGCTGTATCTAATACAGCTGAAAGCAGTACAGTTCAGACCTCACCTCAGTCCCGGGGTAAATAATAGCATTTGCAGAATATTCAGAGAAACTTACTGTTAACCTACTGGACAATTCAGACAACAGAGGACTGCCGAGGATGGGGTTCTCCTACTACGGACCCTACTATGGAAGACTTGGAAGGGTCACGTAGAACTATTCAGAGATCCTCATGACTACAGGAGTGCCTGCCCAAGTCAGATCTATTAGCTTGGAAACATTGAGAAAAAGAACTCCACATTTACCTGTATGCCTTGCCTAGACTAGGAGAAAGGGGATGTATTTATCCAAAATACTAGCTACTATGACTTTGAAAACACCAAGATTGTTCTGTAATTAGAGCCTAACATATTCAGAATTAAACTGTAGTCACAGTAGATACGAAAACATTTTGCAAGAATGAATTCAAATATTGAAATAATAAGTAGTATTTAAGAATAAAGTTTGCTCTCAAAGCCATAATAGGAAAAATCCAGGTACAGTAACCTGAGTTTGTTGTCTGATGAGAAGGAACACAATACATGCACTTGATACAGTGAGAAAAAGTAATGACAGCCCATATGTCTTTGTGAAAAGATCAAGATTTCGGCTCAGGGGCTTTCATTTGCCACTAAAGAATGTGCAAGGACAGAATACACTGTGCTGGTAGTAGACATGTTGCTGTACAGCTAGATCTGTACTTCATGTGGACCATCAGGATTACTTTGTCCTCTTCCTTTTCCTCAAATCGTTTCTTGATGGAAAAGGCACTTGAAACTCCTACATCTTGAGCTGAAACACATAAAACATATGAGTGCAAACAGGCCTAGCATGGATGAATTTGAGATCAGCATGCTGAAAAACTTGGTACTCTTGAACTGAGGACTTTAAGGGGAATCTATTTTGTGAATGACTTAGGAAGATGATTCATCACCCCATGATGGATGTCATTGTCCCAGACACAAAAAGCAGTAGTTGCATTGGTACAGTATTTTGTATGCCTTTTTCATCGTGGAGTTTGAATCTCTGTGTTCTGCTCCAGATTTCTCACACAAAGATTTTAAGAGAAATAGACACACCTAAACAATTCTTCTAACTTTATTAGACAATGAGTGGTAACTAGAACACCGTTGTATAGTTGGCTATAGCACCAGTCAAGCAACAGCAATAGCAGAAAACAAATGTGTTACAGTTTTAGAATGCTTTCACCATAAATACGTGTGAAGTGTTGTTTGATGGAAGATCACAGCTACATAATTAAAAATCTTTGCAGATTTTCAGCGTAGGAATCTGAAGGCAAAAAGTATTATCAAAAGGTCAATGCAGATTGTAAAAACCCAGCACTAAGTTATTCTGGGAAAAAACATCACAATTGGAATGAATTTTCACAAAAGCATGTGAATTCCGAGTCAAGTGTTTTTTAAGCGCTGCAAACCCACACCCTAGGATTGAGACATGTATGGGCTTCTGGAGACCTTGTGCCACAGTCAGTGTTTTGTATCACTAGAAAACATGTAAACAATAAGTGATCCAGTTCTACCTTCTTTTAAATACTTACCATTTGCAATAGCAAGACTTTCTTTCCACTGGATAAGAAGGTGAAGGAAAGATAAGTGCTTTACTCTTTGGTTGATGTCCTTGAGCGTAGCACCTGAAATTCAATGTACCGTATCAAGTGTATGTAGCAGTTAACTACAACGAAATGTGTTGTTTTCTGGAGTGCTGAAGAAAAATTTCCATAGAAAACCCGTAACTTGCTACCTTGAACTTGGAAAATGACCAGTTGAGGGAACAAAAACAAACAGATGAAAAATAGATTCTTACAGTAAGACACTCAACAAAGAGTTAGACATGCGCCTGTATGCGTATGAAGATTGGCACCCACTATAAGCTGAAAAAAAGCAACTCTTTAAACACTGCGTAAGCTAAGATCTAAACCATTATGAGAGGGATGCAGAGGCATTGTACTCAACATTCACCTAAAGAATATCTGTGGACTTTGTACAAATCGGTTTGTACTAGAAGGATCATTTTATGTGGTCCTTCTGAGCTTGGAGTACGGTCAGTGTGACAGACCTGCTGAGAACATGACAGAGTAAAGTTGGAGAAAGAAGGAGCTCAGTGTTTCCCAGAAAGGAGAAAAAGCATTGATGAAAAACTGATTTCTGCCATGTGACACAGCCTAACAGATCAAGTTAGCTTTCTGTATCTTCCGTGTAATTCAACAGATACCCAGATTACTGAATTTTTTGTAATAATAGTTGTCTAGAGTTGAAAAGTGTATCCAGTGGATGTGAAAATAATGATTTCAGAATGCTTCTGAGATACTTGGAAGTATATTGTAGCAAAGTGTCTGAAACAAGAAAAATGAGAGATTTTTATGTGAATTCTTGTGTTGTCGCACAGATCAAAGTTATTGAGGGTGTAAATTTGTGTGAATAGGTTTATGTGTATAGGGTATGAGAAATGAATCTTTTTCCAAAGTTCATGTTTACATTCATGGTTTCTCTGTGCCCCTGTGTACAGGATGCTGGAGCAGGAGTGTTTCTATCCATTTAAAACTTTTCTAAAAGGAATAGTATTCCATGTGAAAGAGGCCCTTACCATCCAGTCTGTAGCAGAGTATTGTCCTTCAGAAAATTTCATATTTCTTTTGAAGTTATTTCCTGTAATCCATTGTGACATTGTATGTCCATGTTATTGGTCCTGTTTGTGTGGAAACATGTACACTTTGACCTCAACACCAGTTGGTTGATAGATGAAACTTAGCCAGTAATTTGTGCTTGTTCTGTTCCTCGTTATTGGTAATGTCTGCAGGGGAGAAAAAAATGTTAGAATTTCCATTTCACAGGAAATTCAAACATTTTAACATATGGTTTTGTCTCAAACTTCAGTTGAGAAGAAAAAGTTTTGAAAAAAATTTTGCTTAGAACATGTGAGAAAAATGTAGTTAATGTGACACTATGATGCATCTGCTAGCAGTAGCACAATGCCTCCTGGAAACAGAAATTTTAATGATTTATCCCATCATTCTTTGTGGACTAGGCCCTTTGGAGAGATTACTTCTGCTGTTATGTTTATGCTTATGGCTTCTGTGATGCACCAGGGCCTTGTCCGTGTGACTAGATACATCATCTCTGAGATGCTGGACACGGATAAGGAGGTTAATATCAAACTGATTGTTCAGGCTCAGTTCTACAAACCAGAACATCTCTTCTCAGGTCAACCCAAAGTACCTCATTTTTTTCCTTGTTTTCCTAATGAAAACTCGGTAGCTTTTCCACAGAAATGCATGCAACTGGGTACAAATGTAATTTTCCATTGAAAAAGTCATGTGATTTAAAAAAAAAGAAAATTCCAGCAAGCTCTAATAATGAGTAATGTCTTTGCCTGTTCTACTCCTTCATATGTACTCAAAATAAGTCTTGTTACTTTTATATACTAACACTTGCCATTCCCTCTCTATATGCAGCATTCGCTAATATCAAAGCAGTTTAACCTCTCTTTTCCTGCTTCCCCATCTTTCCTCTTCAGTCTGTTAAATGTGCTGTAGCTGATACAGTTCTATTAAGTATACTGTGATTTTGGATCGCTTTTTTGTTTTGTTTTGGGGGGCGGGGTGTAATTTATTTTTTGTGTATGTGATGACCCATGATTATCCAAATGTTTTTTCCAAAATTCCTTTAATCGCAGATATGTAGGGTGCGTGGGAGAAGGGCAGAAATGGAGGAACGTATCCTGGGTAAACATTTGGTACTACATTTGCTTCAGTCTGGACAAGACCACAAATGATAAGGGCAAACTTAAGCATGTACTTTAAAGTACAGAAAGAAAAAAGTAGACATTTACGAATTATGAAGTTCTGAGGGAATTTTTGTAGTGTATGGAACATCTCCAAGAGGTTCATATGAACTACCAGTGAAATAGCATCCTCTTTGAAATAGTACCTCTGATCAGAATGTAGGGAGGTGTTAGACTTAGTTTTGCAGCAAAGGATACAAGCTCTGCTGCAGGAGTCAGTGAAAAGAAAGGATGCTGGTGTAGATAAAGATGGTGTGGGAGGGTGTATGTGGTATCAGAAGCATTTGTTCTGGAATTTACCTAACAGAAGAGTCACTGAAATACAATGCAGTAAGTGTGGTTTTAATACAAAACACAGAAATACTATAAAGGGAGTGTTTCAGAAAAGAAATAAAATGTAGGAAAATACTTCTGCTTATATCCCATTTAGTGATTAAGAATTTTTACTGTTTAGGAAGAGGGAAGTTTTATGTAACGTTTATCAAGTTGGTAAGAAGAGCACGTGCATGGAAGAAGAGTTTGCAGAGAAGCTATCAAAGGGGAAGGAAGAAACTACTCAAAATAAGCAGGGAGAAGAAATGTCATTAAATGTTAGCACAGATAATGCAAGGAGAAATGAAAGTATGATAGGTCCTGGCATTGACAATTTGCAAGTGATGGTGGAGTTTCCTTCTCTGGAGATACTCAAAACCCACCTGGACAAGGTCCTCTGCAACCTGCTGTAGGTGACCCTGCTTCGGCAGGGAGGTTGGACTAGATGATCCACAGAGGTCCCTTCCAACCCCTACGGTTCTGTGATTCCTTGAGCTAGCAAGGTGACATAGAGCTGACTGGGACATACATAGGCTACAATTTCAAATGTGTGAACAGAAATACAGAAACATAGAAAACATAAAAATTACAAAACCGGCATGCAGCTGTGAAAATCGGGTGACAGGCACACCTTCTCAGCTGGTTTATGTATGCATGTGTGCCAGGATGAACAGTCACTTTTGTGGGCATAATTATGAGGGCTGCGTTCTGAACTTTGATTCAGTAAACCAGAGCGCGTTCTGTAAATGCACAGCACAATCTGTGTATGCTATAAAGTGTGTGTGCTGGTTTTGCTGCTTTTCTTTTCCATTTCTGGACTCGGCTCCGCAGTCCAGAAATGCTTTTACTTTCTATTGCTCTGTTAACCTTTGGGTGGCATCTTGTGTGTGTTTGCAGCTTTTTTACAAAAGCTGACTGCAGCTATCTGTTAATTAATTTGCCAGGCACAACTTCACAAAGAGAGGGTAGCATTCCCTTTTGTGGTCTTGCAATGTTTTTAGATGTGAGGAGGTATGATTGGTGTTCAGTGATTGCCAGAACTTCTACCTGAAATATGAAATACATATCATGATTGTGAAGATGATCAGCATACGTTTGCTTTGGGAGATACACCAGCAGAGAGATCAGTAATGTCATTAACATAATTGCAGCTATTCTTGCTTTGGATATTTTTGGAGGGGGGGGAGGAGAACAGGAGGAGGTTCTTGTGTAGAAATATATAAAGACCAGTGATATGAACAGAAAACAAAACGTTTAAAAAAAAAAGTAGAGAAAGTGAAAGTTCGGTGCAGAAAGCAGTAGTCAGAATGGTAAAGCAACTTCTAATATAACTTGCAAATAAAGGGTATCATTGGGACACATAAAATATATTTAGTACATGGTTGAGTATTTCAGTGCAATAAACTCAAAGGTACAGTTCAAACTCAATTTTGGATCCTTATGTTCAGTTCATTTTATGGATTTATGATTCACTCGATTCTTTGTAAAGAAGATAGACTAAGATCCAAAAAATACAAAGCACATCTTAATTTGTAGAATAATGTTCTGACTTTCAAAGTCTATGAAAAGGAATTAAGAGTTCATCCAAAGTGTTAGTATTTATTCACTACGTCTTATATAAACTACTGCCATAGACAGTGACTCTGTATGGCGTCAAGGTTTCTGTGAGGAGACAGATGAAGGGCTTATCTCCTGCATGTGTTCTGACTCCTCTTCACGATTTTCCTGCTCCATTGACTTGTCGGTCTTTGGGGCTTTGGTACCATATGTGAAGCTTTCTTCAACATACAGGAAAAAAACCCAACTGTTTATCCCAGAAACCTGGTGAACGTCATCAGCGTCAGAAAGTCCCAGTTATAAAATGTTGCAGGCAGTGGCATAGCCACACTTGTGGCTCATCTAAGTGTTTCCCACTGTTACAGCCATTCAAAGGTGTATTTTTCAGTGCATCATACAGTTTATCTCTGGAGCTTTGCACTGGATAAAATATGGACAGTCCGTCAGGCTCTTCCATCAGCATCAAGTTACTGATGTTGACCACCTTAAGAGGTTAGTGGGGAGGACATTGAAGAAAGAAGTATTACTGGGTCTAGAACGCTGAAGTGTGTGGTTCTGCTGCATACTGCAAACTTGTGAGACAACCACTGCCTGTTCATGAGCTCCTATAATGGACTGAGCACCGTAACATTATGCTTCTCTGTTAAAACCTTGGCTACATACACGCACACACCATGTTCTAAGTTTACTCCTTCCTAACCATGCATTTTCTTTTCTTTCACTAGGGCATATTTCAAAACGTTTGTCCCTCAGTTCCAGGAGGCAGCGTTTGCGAATGGGAAGCTTTAGGCAGCCTCGAGCATGGAGGTGATACTGGACAGATCCTTCAGTCTGCACGTGTCCTGTCAGCCTACAAGAAGAGTTCCTGGAAATGGGTTGAACTGTCTTGATAGGTGCTTTCTTGCCTCTGAAATTGTTTTGGTAGCTTTGGGTTTTGTCAGATTTCTGAAACAAAGACCTCACTAGCACGCTTAAAACCTAATATTTGGTATTCATCCTGTCCCTTTACCTCTGCCACCACCATTCCTTTATATATCTACTGGATTAAATTTTAAAGGGTGTCTTTTGGTGTCATAACATTTCTCTTGTGCCAACAATGTCCTGTATGTTATGCCTTGTTTCCTTGTCTCCTGATGGTATAAGCTGGACATTATTTTTTTTTCCACAGAAATATGATGTAAATTGTATATTTAGTTAACATTTCCAGCTTATCCTAAGAAAATATGAAACTGCCGTATGTACCAGGAATGCCTAATGGACTGTACAGTGCCATATTCTGCCTTGGAAGTTCGCATCTCACTGTGGTTGTTATTCTCACAGGTATGGATATGAGTTGCACAGTTCAATTCTCAGTGCCTTTCAAGTTGGTTTGATATTAATATGGCAGGGTATTGTTTTTTTTTTTTAATATTTCAGTTGAAAGCTCATCTTATATGAAATTCTGTGCTTTTATGCTTTGTTTTTATTTCCAGTTGTACAATTTTGGTGTTTTTCTAATGAACTCCTCTTGCCATTACAAAAAGTTCTACTTCTTTGGTACCAATGTGCAAGAAACTAGTTATATAAATCAGTATAACAAAATAAAACTCTTTCATAGACCGGTAATTTTTCCAAGTAAGATAAATACTGCTAAGAAGCAAACTTTCAACAAAGGTATGAATGATATCTTGGAAAAGAACTGATGAAATAATGGAGGGCTATGGGTATTTAGCTTAATGCTTAAGATCAACATCTTCTCATAAATAATTTTAAGTGTAGATAACTGGAAACATTACCTCCCCTAATTCTGAAATGCCAAATCCCAGATCCCACCTATTCATCCTTTCTTTCACGCTTGTGTCAGGCGCACCAGTTGGGACTAACTGTCACGATGTCACTTCCCAAATTAATTTGTAAATAGACCAAGGTACTTTCCAGTAAGGAATAAAATTAACAGTATATGTTGCTTATAAATGGCATATGGAAAATGTGCCGTACTTCTGCTAAATATAAGGAACTAAGTGAATGGTATGCAGATGATACAGTGGCAGTGGAAAACATTTAATTTGAAATTATTCACTATAGCACTGCTATATGCTTATGCAATGGAATCTCAGAAAATTACTTGATTGGCAGCGTTCTCCTACCCTTTCTAAAACTTATTATTTTACATCAAAAATAGTGCTTTCCAGGGGAATGTCCACCTAGGAAATGTAGGTGAGTTTTGAGCAATGAAGCTTAATAATTAAGAATTATGCAAACAATTGGCCTCTAGAAACTACAGGTATTTTTAGCTAGTTTATAGGCAAACTTTTAGTTTGCGTTTAATACTGAAGTTTTTGGCTGGAAATGAAGCTGCAAACAAAAGCAGAAGGCTTACTGCAAGTCTGTGGAGGAAGGGGCATGTTCTGCCCTGTGACCCACCCCCTTGGGACTCTCGCTGCGTGATCACAGAATCACAGAATCACAGAATGGTAGGGGTTGGAAGGGACCTCTGTGGGTCATCTAGTCCAACCCCCCTGCCGAAGCAGGGTCACC
>Ga0065711_1027859_pt1 | contig 45449 bp, 32 predicted proteins | sample Hoacrofraction12_FD_59098 | JGI IMG/M metagenome (GOLD analysis project Ga0065711, IMG submission 59098) | Hoatzin crop microbial communities from Cojedes, Venezuela - Epithelial fraction 12 v2 (version 2) | ecosystem: Host-associated > Birds > Digestive system > Esophagus > Crop | place... | reverse complement strand
GTCCACCAGGACACCCAGGTCCCTCTCCACAGAGCTGCTCTCCAGCAGGTCCGCCCCAAGCCTGTACTGGTGCATGGGGTTGCTCCTCCCCAGGTGCAGGACCCTGCACTTGCCCTTGTTGAACCTCACTTTAAAAATATTTTTATGTTAGTTTTTGCTGTAAAAAATCAAACAGTCCAGTAACAAGTGGGAAATGAATAATACAGAAGCAAAAGCAGTTAACGATGGCCTGCCAAGTAGAACTGTAAAAGTAACCAAAAAGCAAATGGAGTTGTATCCTTCAAAGATCTTAACTAAGATGTAGGAGGATCCTTAAGATTGATTATATATACTGACAGAGGAAAAAAACATCCTAGAACATCTTGGATTACTCTGATATGGTAAACATGGTACTAAAGAAGGGTCTAATGAGAAAGTTTACCACAAACATAACAATATCATTGCTTAACAAATACACATCTCTAACCCACATGGAGGATTAATCTAGAAGGGCTCGGAAATTTCACAGGTATCAGAAAATAAAGGCAGGATGGGTTTAAAAGCTCCTTGCTACTGTTTTTTTAATAAAATTTACTAAAATGTATAAATTTTGCACACATAGGCATGGTGGCACTGGCTAAAAACTCAAAGGGATTATAGCAAAGTGCTTATATTAAGAGCAACTTAGATTAAAAACTTAGGATGAAGGAGTGATATTGATGTTGTAGAAGAAATACATTAGTAAAAATATTTCACTTGAAGTGTTCCCATTTCCAAGGTTGCACCACAAAAATAATTGAATATTTGAAAATTCACCTCTGGAAAATGTTTTAAAAATAGATGATTTCAGAATACCCAGGCTAAAAAAAAGAAAAGTTAAAAATAGGAAAAAAACCAAACTCAATATGAAAGACCACCTATTTATGAATGGCCATAGTAGTTCATAAATTGTTCCAGGTAATCTGGTATCTTCTTTCCATTAGTAGCAAATGTAGCAGCAGTGGGAGCAACAACAGGGTGAAAGTACACTGTATTTCTCCCTAATGCTGCGCAAGACACTGTTTTCATTTGAGGAATAGATAACAACGCAACAAAGGAGCAACTTACATAAAAATTAAGTTAAGAAAGGAAGTAAGAATGGGACAATAACGATAACATCAGCTAGGCACCACATCTCAGCTAGTCACATTGGCTCTTTTTACAGTCAATGATGAAAGAGAGGTGTGTTTTCTCGCTTGGAAAAAACAGGTTTTTGGAGAATTTCCCCAAACACACATTAGACGCTTGCCAACTAGTTAACAGTAGGCAAGTCATCTAAACTCCTACTCTCTCTAGTATTGATAATGCCTACATACATTTTAAAATCCACAGCTCTCTGTATCTACCTATCATCTTGTAATATAATCTTTATGGAAGATAGTTCTTCTGGGTATAAAGTTCATTAGAAACAAAAAAGACCTGAGACTGAAAGCTTTCAGAGACCCTGTTAAGATATATTATGTCTTTAGAAGAAAATTTTAATAAATGCATCAGGGTTCTTTACCCAAAAGTATAATTCACCTGGATTATAATTTACAGAGGAATTGCAAATTATACCTTAGAAAAAGATAGTTCACATAGTATATAATTATATTATTAGTAATGACACAGCTTTTATCTGTAACAAACATACAGTATTACTTAAGTAGTGCTAGCTTTCACTTTAGCACAAGCAGAGCAGAAAGGCTGCAATAGACTATTCCAATTAATCAAAAAAACACCAGGAAAATCTGTCCTATAAATAATATACATTTCTAGTTCACATCACCTTTAGCCTGGACTTTTGAATTGTAGAAATGCTAGCAATTTTTCAATGGCTTTCTCGTCTGTTCCTGTGGCTACCCAGAGCACAGACTTGATTAGTTTCCACAGATTTGTGCTCTGTGCAGTATTCACTGTTATTCAAAGGGTCAGAAGTCAGAGGGGAAAGGGGACTGCATGAAATAAAGCAACTTTTATATACAATTCTGTGCCTTGTCATACTTTGCAAGGAAAGAATGTAATTTATCAGCAAAGAATGTAATTTACCCTGTCTATGAGTACTTGCTTTATTGTCGTATGACATCTGCTAACTTTTTTCCCAATGGCCTTATAAGTAAACCCTGATTCTGTGTTTCTGAAGCTGGCTAGGATAAGAACCTGTGGGAAATGTGACTATTTAAAGACAGGAACAAGTGGGCACATTATGTAGGGGCAGATGGCAAATCACAGTGTTTGAGTCAAATGTACCAGGCAATTAACAAAGGGAAAATAATGTCATATAAAAAGGCTTTAAAGAGGATTTTTATATTTCGCTGTGTTCCTTCCTTCCATGAAACTAACCCCAAAATATAACAGAAGTTGCTAATAAAATTCAGATTAGCAGCTTGCTGTGTACACACGCCCTACAGTCACTTTCTTCTAAACACTGTTCCATCCTTCAATAACAATAATGAAAAAAAATCCCTAAAAACCTCATTGTCTAATTAGGTATATTAACACACATTTTTTATTTTAATCTCTTTTGGCAAAGTTCGCCTAATGATGTTTTTTCCGACTCTCAAACCCCATGCACCAGGATCGCCTCCTACGGTCAGTTTTTTAGAGCAGCAGTCTCAGGTGGTGGTGGATTTTGGCACAAGTCTCCTCACACAGTTCATCGTTCAATGTTGTCTCTCATCTCTTCCTACACCAGAGAGATGGCAGAGATGTTGATGATGCCTTTAACCATACTGCGCTCTTTCTTTATGCTGTGCAGAGCCTGCTGGTGTTGCCAAATCCCGAAAGTGATATAATCCATTTAAGTTCTTGCATCTGTTTCCAAATGGGCTTGCCTTGCCCAAAGACCATGATTGACTCAGTCTGTCTGTTTCCATGTACTGGTATTGTGGTGTCCAGCTGAGTTCTCATTCAGATTTTGGCTTGTAGCACTCTTGCAGTCTCTAGCAGAGTCAACCAGCCCATGCTTTGAAACATGTCAAAGGACCTGCTTGGTGAAATGCTGTGGGTCTGGGGTGTTTCCCCACAAAGTCCTCTCTCACTGACTGTTTTATCCCATAGTCTAAACCAGAATCAGACATTCAGCTTAGCCTTCAGAAATTTTTGACTGCCCTCTTAGACATGAGTACTTTGGCCCACTCTGTCTCCAGTTTTAACCTCACTTACATTCAAAAGCTTATTGTTCAGATTTTTATACAAATATGCTTCATTAGAGACAAATTCCAAAAGTATTTATAATGCAGTTTCACTTAGCCTTCTTAGCTTTAGCTGAAAACCCACCTAAACACCAATGGCACCGGAACCAACTGTTGACTACTGCTACTAGTGCCATTTTCCTCCAGAGTAAATGATTCCAGCATCCAGCGCCATGACATTTTGAGGAGACTTCCAAATTAAATTACATTTTTAAACTGTACCCTTCTTTCACTCGGAGCATTTTTCCATTTCATTTGGACTCAGCAGCATGTGTTATTCAGACCTCTGAAAACCAGCCAGATGGATCGCTAAATCTGTTAGGTGGACCAGCAAGAGGGAAAAACATGGTACTAGGCTAAACAGGTGCTGAAGTAGCCCCATTGCCTCCAAAAACACGACAGCCTTTTTTTCATTCCACCTGAGTGATGGGCATCTTCACTGAGATGTGTTGCTCCCACACAGAAGTCTTCTTTGTACTCTCCTATTCTATCCCTTCACTTCTTACTCCGGCTTTCTCTGGCAGAACAGAGGAAAGGATAGTTCCCATTTTCTCCTTGAAAACACCCTGGGAAACAGGAATGCAACCAATAAGTTGCATCACTACGCTCTTCTGCTTCAGATATGATTTAAAATGTTTCCTATCTTTTAAAATCCGTTATGCATACTGTTCCTACGACAACTGACCCAGATTTCTAATGAGCTTCCCTTAGTACTACTACTACTACTACTACGCGAATGAATAATAATTTCCTGTGGGTAGATTTCCCGTGTCTGTGCTCTAATTAAAAGCTTGACCTGTCTGTCCTGTATTACATGCAGTGTGCCAGGAGCCTCCAGCTTTATGAAGCTTTTTTCCTGCCGAACCATTTCTCCCTTACTGGTTTGGAAATGGATTGGCAGCTCAGAGATGCTGCAGCAGCATGGAATGCAGCCACATGACAGCCATGAGCAGATGTCATTCAGGTTTGACAAGAAAATGAATTCTAGTTGTGTGATCAAACATTCATGGATCTTAAGGGAAAATCAATATCTCCATGAGTCAAAGTTCCTGTGTGCCTGCACGACTACTGCTTTCAAGGTATCGTGCACTACTGAGAAAGCTATGATGTCACTGTTTTACTTTGGTCTTGTATTTCATATAAGAACATGCAGTAACTCTGAAGAGTTTTAGGTCCAATGTGATAATGCAAGTCCATACACAGTTCTATATAAAGTCCTTTAATCTCTCTTGATAAACTTGTTTAATCTCCCCATATGCAGTGATAACAGATTAAAACTTCAATAGGTGTACCTGTCTGATAAAGACTATTTTGTTGCTGAGTTGGTTTGGTGCGGTTTTTTGTGAAAAGTGCACAAAACATAAGCATGACTTTTTTTTAGAAATACAGTCAAATTAGTCAGGAGAAATATGATGAGGTTTAAAAATGTAAAAACTCATTCATTATCAAGTGGACATTCTTGAACAGTGAATTACATCAAAATATGGGTGGTCTCACAAGAAAGTTAATAGAAACAGGATTAGCCGAGATGACCTAGTGCTGTCCCTTTTCTCCTGCTTCTCAAGTCTGCAAAGGTAGGCTTAGCTTTTTTACTATGACATGTTATGAAGTTATGAAACTTCATGGATCTCTTATAAACTCTCTCAAGTATTTGCTACAACACCACCACTGAGGTGAGTCATGCCAAAAATGAATTCTGTGCAGCCCTGAAAAAGCTCCAGATATTTCCACATGCTTTGTTGTTTTTTTTTAAATGATTGTTTTTGCACAGGATACATCTTTGAACATGCTTTTTTTCCTTCTTTAGGGTCTTCATGGTGAATGGAGGTGAGTTTCGGTGTTTGCTACACAGTTAGCAAGTTCCACTTTCCTAATGTAATCAACAGCTTTGCAGCAATCTGCACTCATTCCTGAATCCTGAATTATTTCAGAGATTATAACATATTAATTTGTGACTGGCACACAAATAAGACACCCAATGAAAATATATTAATAAATCCCCTACAATTAATTCACTATTTTATACATCTATATGGTCTTAATCAGTGCCATTGTCTAAAACTAATCTACGCTTTTCTCAAAGCTTAGATTACGATTTCCCGAGGTCCCTCTAAAAATATTTTATACATTGTTACTTTAACTCTGTGGTGCAACTTGGATTCCATATTTCAGGATATTTCACAATCTGTGCAGTTTTCCCATCATCACCACTGTCATAGTCATAGCGCTTTGCAGACACAGTTACAAAAAGTTAATGAAAAAGTATAATTGTTTCAAATATATTTTCCTTTAAAGGCTCTCATATTAAACCTTCTAGTTTGTAAATAAAAAGATGATTTTTCTAGAAACCTAGGCAGTAACTTAAAAAAAAATTCCAGGAAATTTTCTCTGATTTGGCCTCACAATCACAAATTTTTCCAGGTTTCAGCTACCTTACAAATTGGTTGAGGTCTTTCTTTCACTACCACACCAACTCTACAGAACTAAAAGGAGCTGAGAATCATTATGGTCAGAAAACAGATACACTGACAGTAGTTATTTTATTAGAAACATACATCAAGTTACAAACATAAAGACTGAAAGATATGCCAGACTGAAATACAACTCCAGCGAGAACGCAGAAAAGGAAACCTCTGAAAAATTATGCTTTGCCAGTCCTTATGAAAGCAGCATGAATTATAGGACCCATCAATGTCACTGAAAACTAGGAATTTCCAAACAACTGTAGAGCACTAACTGTATACCTGTAACTCCTTGATAAATCATGAACATATCATCTTGGAGTGCTATTCAAATTCCATTGCAATTTAGCGTGAAATTGAATCAGTTTATTTAACACCAACAATGAATATTTGAAGAATTTTTTTATGCTTCTGCTTCTTTCTAATCTCTGCAAATCTGAAACCATTCTCATTACCCTATAAACCTAAAAGGAATTGCCTTCTGACTGCTGGCAGTGCTTTCCATCTGCAGAAGTCTGTCCAGTGCAACCTAAACTCTGCTGAGGCTTAGCTGCCAATGAATTTGTCTGTCTTGGATCATACTGTATGATTTTATTCTTTCCCTCGTGACTCTGGATCAACCAAGTCTCAGTCATTCTCTACCACTTCAATGACACTTGCATGCACTATTTCAAAAGCATGACACCAGTTTCATTGCACTCAAGGTATGCTCAGAAACAACCATCAGCACTTTCAGTACTTCAACAACTTTTATGCAAGTATAAATTAATCTAGTACCATCATAAAGAAATCTGATTTCAGCAGTAGCTTTCTACTATGAGGCACCATCACATGCAGACTTCTCTAGGTGCACAGTAGTTCCCCATGGTCTTCATTCACATCACCTTGACCTGTCCATGTGTTCACCTGAAAGACTTTTCCTCACTGTTAAACTCTGAACAGTACCTTACCAATGCTTCCATCCTAGTGCTGTGTTTGAGAGAAATAGGCAAAATATGCTTTAAAAGCCAACTGCTTTTTACAACATCTCTTTGAATAGTAAATTATTATTAGGTGAAGAAGAGATTATTTATCCTATATATTCTAAGCCAACTCCAAGTAGGTTTTCACTTGAGATGCTCCAAGTGCTTAGGTTTTGCTTCTTTATGCTTGAAGTAAGAGCATTTCTTGCTTGGAAATTCATAGTTACTTTTTTTAATCAATATCTTTAAATCTTTTCTTAGTTGAGTCCTTATCAAACTGAAAATAATTCCTTATGGTTGACAGGATGCTATTAACACCAAGTATTTTGAAGACACTTGAATCTGACAGATGTTAGTATAGCATCAGATCAGATGTGTTTTCCTAGAAAACAGGTAATAATACTCTTTTAAGATGTCCACTTAACCTGTAGGCAGCAGCTACATCCCCAAGTTTTGTTGTGTTAAGCTCAAAATGATATAAATCTCATTTGCAATTACTGAAAGCTTCTGGCTGACTTCATGTCTACTAGAAGTGCATCCTTTTCCACAGTGCCCTGGTTCACTGTGAAACAAGTGACTTGCTTAGTCTGAGCTGTTGGAAAGAAACATCTTTCACACATCCCTAGCACTTGGGGGTTTGTTTCTGACACTTGAGAAAGACATTTTTTACTTATGCACAGTAGTCTTTTCTACTTCAGCTTGAGAAAAACATTACCTTCTGTCTATGTAAATGTAGCAAAAATAAGTATTTGAACAGGAGGCCTCAGGAAACAGTGTTAATTAAAGCAGTATGTTAAAAATTAGTGGCACAATATCAACGCCTACTAAAACAGAAAACAAGAGTTTGTGAACACTGTTTCCCCTTTTGATTCTGGAGTTCATTTACAGCCTGAATTTCAGCTGCAACCTCACATCCAGGCTCTAAAGCATGGGGACCTGCACCTGTATATTCAACATATTTGAAAATAAGGCTGCAAGCAGCTTCCTTGAGCTCTGTTTATTTGCTCTGAAATATAGGTGCGTTGCTGCTGCTCTTCTTACTTCTTTAGAACAAATGCAGTTTAAGGACAAACCTCTAGGAATACATTAAATGTATATTTCTTAGAGAAGTTTAATAATTGAGCTTAAGAGTAATTTTGACATTCAGTTCTTGGAAAGGTCTCTCAAAATGCTAACCAGTGCATGCATAACTAGTTTTTTGTGTTTGAGGTTTTTAGTTTAGGCTGAATAACATCAGAGTAAAACCATTTCAAATTATGTTATTCAGAAAAAATTACATGTCAAAAAGAAAAAAATCCTTAGGGCAAACCAACAAGCATCATTATATTTTCATCATTGATCAATACTTGCTCTGAATGTTTGTTTTTTGGCAAAACAAAACATAACCAGCTAAAATTTTCTGAAGCGGAAAGGATTATCTGGTTGTTACCTCCTGTAGAAGTGAGGTGGGGTGGAGTGGGTAACTGATGTAGGAGCCGCCTGAATTAAAACTCAGCTTATTCTAGATTTTAGTCATTTCTCATACGTCTGCTGACTAGTGGTTTCCTTGTAATGAAAATTGCTTACAAAAATTAATGGATTTTATTTTTCTGTTCTCTGAAAAAAACACGTTAGAAAAGTGGACATGTCAAACAAAATGTTTTCACATGTTAAGACATTATTTCCACTTTTTTTTAATTCACACCTTTTACATGGAAAGATACAAAGTCAGGTGGATAGTGCACAGCATAAAATTAATTCAAAATTCTATGTTTATCCTTTAATCTCTCATTACTCATTATTGCTATTTAAGAATCAACCTGTGAGTTGCAGGACAAGGGATTTACTATTCAAAATACTATGGGTCTATAACAGGGCCACTGCAATCTATCCAATGAAGTTGTACATTGACACTGAGATATATTTCAAGGAGCTGAAAGTACCATTAACAATCATGCATCATAAATGCACTGTTTGTTCAAAGTGAAAACTGAGGGCTATATTACATCTGTTAATGTATTCAATTAAGTACATCCATCGATACTTTATTTCAGTATAGCTAAAGTAGAAGTTGTACTATACGCTACAGGAAGCAGATTGAAAAAAAATCCACTAAAAATGCAACACAAAGAAAAGCCATTGTCCAAATGTCAAAACATTTTAGTATTTTCTTCAAAATTGTTGAAAATGTATTTACTTGGGTCTTCCGTAGACCAGCTGATTGTCCTTTGCCTGTCTGGTTATTGCGATTTTCTTCTTCTCTGAACTCCTGCCATTATGTCTGTTTAGAGTGTTTCCTCTTTGTTTAATGGTAAAATATTCATCAAGCCAGTACGAGTATTACTATACTTACTACACTCTGTTAACCAAAACAGTAATATGCAATGCTGAAAATGCAATTTCAAGATCCTGTTGTAACTCAGGTAAAACAAAAACAACAGCTGATTTCCTGTATCTACAGTGAAAACTTCAGCCATTATCTGCCTATTAATGGCTCTGGGGTTTCAGATCTCTACTTTTCCTGTGACTGATGCAACCACTTATGAAAAAAGTTTCTTGAATGTAGTGCAGTCAAAACAAGAGTCAGTCTTGGTTTAAATTAACTGAGAATTTTCAGTCTACCCAAAAGATATTTCATAAAAAAAATCCTAACCTACTTTGTTTCTGTATAGATATCTACTGAAACAATAATGATAATGAGTAAACACTTCTACAGTTTTAATTCTTGCTGGAATAAGTATCTGATTAGATGAGAAGGATTACCGTAAGTCTCAGACTTTAAACTGCAATTTGAATGGGTAAACACAGCTGTCTAATATGTCTCCCATGAGTTATAATGGAAATGATGATACTCAGACACTACATATTTTTTAAACATCAAAAACAGGAAACGCCAAAGGCTGTCCCAGAAGAAGTGTAAATGCAGGGCAACTTTGCTATAATGCAGAGAGTATTATTCAGGGATCAGAAAAGAGAAGGGAAACATAGTGGTCAGAAAAAAATGAAGACTAAGATACAGAGAAAAATTCATTAGCAAAGAAAAGACTTTAGTATACGAAATACTTGTCAAGACAGTAAAAATGTCTGTTGCTTCCTACGCTATCCATAACCCACTGAGAGGGAGAACTGTTTGACTTGAATCTGTATCAGACAGATCTTTTACGAAATGCCTGCCTTATAATAGAGTCACTGATAAAGCTACATGATGAGCAACTGAATTTAAAAGTTGAGCCCATTGTTAGCCTTACATAATCCATCATCAGAGCACATTCCTCTTACCCTTTCTTAGAGAAAACATAGCTGAACACATATCAGAAAATCAAACCTAAAAATAAAGAGAAAGCAAACTGAGGAATTTCACATTTTATAAGAGTGAAGTGCAGATTTCCTTCACAATTACTAGCAGAGGGGTCTTACCTGAAGGAGTTCCTTGAACTAAAAAAATATTTCAGAACACCTCTGCAACCAAGAATAACAAGTCCTAAGTGAACTGGCCATTTCAGACTTTCAGCACCTTTATTCCCTGTTACGTTTTTCTTTGTTTAACGGCTTCTCATTTATTTGCCACTTTCATTTGGGAAGTCTAACCAGTTTGTAAGCTTTTCAGAGTCCTACTAGAACAGCAATAGGCAAATAATTTCAAGAATGCTTCAGTCTCATTTCCTGTCTTCCATGCTGTTTCCACCCCAGTGTCCTCTAACCTCTTCACCTGCCTCTCACTTTCTGCCTCTCCTTTGGATCCCCCATTGGTCTCGAAACACTCAAGTATTTTCAGTCAAATTTTCCGATCATAATATAGGTAGCAGATTTTAAAGCAGAAAACAAGGAATATAACATACATCATGGAGCGGAAGAGACATGAGAAGCTTCATAGCATCTTGAGGGAGCTTTCAACAGCAGACAGCAATAATCAGGAAATGTAACATTCCATATATTCTTGAATAAAGGATAAAGAAATTGGGATCGGAAAGTCTTTAGCATACAGCATAGGCAACATTACGCAGCAACTGGGTTAAGAGTTTCAGAATTCTGCCTCCCTAGACTTCTACCCTTCCCTAAAAATAGCCATATTGACTCACACTATTTATCTCAGCGTTCTTTCTTCGTTGGGAGATATGATGACCCCAGGAAGAATCAGCATTTACAGAATTTCCAACAAGCATCTTTCCATCCTCTATCTCCTGTCAAGTTCAGCCATCTTCCAAACTGGAAATTATTAAACATGCTCTCTCTTAATGTTTTATTTCCCTGTGCTCTCTGGTCTTGAATCAATGGAAATTTCTAGCCAATATATCTTTAGGCAAAGACATCACCACATCCACAGTCCATCACATGTCAGTCTGCAGCCTGGGAGCTTGGAGTTTGGCTTCCACAACTTCATTTGCTTCAGCTACCTCCAGCTCATGACTAGCTTTGTCTTTCTCATACCTTCAAGCCTTTCAGACCCTGGCAAACTCCCCCCCCCCATTCCTTAGTGGTGTTAAACGCAGCATAATATTGCTATGCTCATGACAGCACCACCTCTTCCTTAGTTAAGGGGTGAACCGATTCCATCCATGACCAAAGAACTAAGGCTCAAAAGTCTAAATCTGCTCAGTTTTTCTTCAGAATGATCTTTTCAGGAAGAAATATGTCGGTTAGTATTTTACTTCTTACTATCTTCTTTTTTTCTTTTTCTTTTTCTAAAGAGGCTGCTAACTCGGTCTGTTTAAAGTAATAATTTTTTCCAGATGTTTTGTACTCAAGATATCACTTCTCCGCTCATATCACAACCTTTATGTGAGCTGAGATTTTATAAAATATTGGGTGAAATCAAAAGAAATCGATACTATTTACTTACCTGTTAGCTGCACCTGACCTGAAAAGTTAGAATATGAATGAAACAAAACCCCTTTTTACAACCTATGTATCAGCTTTGCGCTCCACAGTGATAGAAGATTTTTACCTGACAGCAAAAATATAGTCCACTTAATACACATTATTTTCAGCGGAAACAGCAAAATATATTTAGTAAAAACTGAGTTCAATATTACTACTAAACTCTTCAGAGAAACTCTCAATTTCGAAAAACAAGTAAAATGCCACAGAACTGTGCTTCCGAGTTTTAGAAGGAATTAAAGAGGAGGTACTAGTACTCTGAATGCCTAGTGGGAGGCTAGATTGTTTTTACCATATAAAACGCTTCTGCTTCTTGTGTGCTGGTCCACTCACAGACAATAACTACCTAATGCATAAACTTACCACACTTTGATTTGCCGATCTGCCTCAATCAAGACATTCAACTTCATTGGCCATTTAATAATTTTTTTGACTTTTTTTTTTCATTGCAAACATGGATGCACCTTCTCCCTAACAACTATAAAGCTTCTTTATCGAACTCTTTAAATAACCCCCTACAGCTCCCCTCTTCCACAGTACCTGATCTAACTGAGATTGTCCCATTAATACTCTTAGGTTTCCCTTTTTCCTTTTTAAAGAAATAATACATTTTCTTCAATTTCCCTTCATTATTTCACTCATTCACTTCATATTTTCACTCAATATTAAAATTTCAATACATTTCACTTTGATTTCTGGGGGTTTGGGTGGGGAGGGGGGATACAACCACCTGTTTGAAGGTATTTGAATGGCTAATATCAGGATTTGTGAATGGAGATTTTAGGCAGTAACTTAATAAAAATACAACAAACTAAAGAGCAGGAAGGTAAGCAGGGTCATACTGAAATAAACCAGAAAAAACAGAAATGAAAAGAAAACCAAAGAAGGTGGGGAAGAATGTCAGGAAATTCTAAAAAAAATGAAGCAAAACAAGGCATAACTCTGAAAACCCTATTCCCACATATTGTTAATTCTCCTGTCAAGTTCCCTTGCCTGCCAGGAAGATGAAGTCCCAATGTGGTCCAGAAGACAGGGCACAACTACTCTTTATGCTCTCAGAGCTCACTGCAGAAAGTAATGCTCATAGCCTCTGCTTTAATTTAGTTTAGTTAAAGCCCATCCTTCCTGCCATGCAGAACTGGTCACTCTAGCAGAGAAGGACTGAAAAAGCCAGTTATCTACAATCCAAGTAAGTGTGAGTTCGCTAGCAAAATCAATTAATAATGAGGTATGACAGAGTCAGTAAAGTCTGAAACTCAAATTAATAGATAAATGAAAGTGGAAAAAATTAATAAAGAAACAAAAGAGATTTTGTTTTCAGCACAAATATGAATAATGAGATTTAGTACTGCTTGATTTAAGACAAGAGGATGGTTTTAATTACACAATTGCAACTTTCAGTGCTGTATTTTCTAATTTACATAAAAAGTTAAACTGTAATCATTTCTTGGAGACACCCAAGGATACATGGATCAAAAGGATTGCAAAGTACTCCTCCAAAAAACAGAATCTGACCACACCATGATTTTTTGGCTCTCTGACCACTCTACAGAGTATTAAGAACACATTTTCTAGCTCAAAGTATTATTGCACATCAGGAAAAAGACAGGTGAACAGTCTAATCGTATCTGTCCAAATAACAGGGAGACGAGAATATTGTTCCAGTTCTTGCCTAGGAGCTTCTCAGCTCTACTCCACTTTCATGGACTTTTTCTAATAAACCGCTTGTATTTATTTTAGCTTTTATGTAATTTGCAAATAGAATGCCAAAGTGACCCTAAATGTTCTGACTTTCCCGTTAAAAGTGATACTTGGTAATATATACAGATGCTTGTACCACATTCATTCCATGCCCCAGCTTTTCCTGAGACGAAGCATCACTTTGTTTTGAGACTTCCAAATTCCTTCACTCAGTGGTTTGTCATTCAAAATCTTATTCGTAGAGTGCCATAGACATCCTGCTGGCACGAAAGCAAACACCTATGAAGTGGAAACTCATGTCCGGATGTGAATGCAACCTTTGCCTCCAGCAATTCTGTTGAAAAGGTGAAGCAAATGATTTTGTAAGCTCATCACAAAATAGGGTACATCTGTCATTCAGCTGCACATATACTAAAGGAGTATGTATCCACCCTCTGAGATCCTGACAGAGTTTCTTGATTCATGAGAGAAACTCTCTAGAGGAAAGTTCAGAGTATATCAGGTTTCTGTGAAGACTGCAGACGGGGTTCATCTCTGCATTGTATCATTTCCCCTCTTCCACTGAAAAAGATGTACATCTCATATAGCACCATTAAATCAGTAAAGTACCATTAAATCAGAACCTTAACACCCATAAATAAGTTCAGTGGACAGGGTCACTGTATCACATTAGTCTTATGTCATTTTAGGGGTTGAGAAAGGCTCATGCTTAAGGACTACATGGAAGTCATGCTAGGGAAATCACGCTTTACTGATGTGCTCTGTCTGAAGTCTGAGATGAAATTCTACTATAAGCGAGCTTCTGTACAGTACTTCCTATATTTTCACAATTTTGTCCTAGACAACTAATATTGCCTTCTTGTTCTAGCTGTAAAGAATTAGAATAAAAAGAATTTTATAATGACTAGCAGAACAATACAAAAAATGAATTTAATTTATGTGATGTAAAAGGGATACTTTGGGTGTTTGTTCTTCTTTTTTAACTCAGCAGCCTTTTTCTCACTTACACCATCTCCAATAAAAGTTCAGAACAGCATGCCATCAGAGGATCTAGAGAGTGCTAGAAATGCATGACAGTGATTTTTTTAACAGTAATTTATAAAACTTTAATAGCCTACTCAGCATCATCTCATTCCTACAATAGATCCAAGCATCAGATATGTTACTGCAAAAACAAAGAGACATATCACTACACAGTCAGACACAATTATGAAGTATCTTCAGATACTCTGACAGACGTTTCCCCGTTCACCTAGCCCCTAGTAACACATGCCCATTTTATCCACGTTAGCCACATGATGTTAATAAAAGTGGTATGTTTTTTAACAAAGTATTTTATGACAACCATATAGCAGTTCATGCTGGCAAGAAATGTAACAATAAGAAAGATAAGACATTCAGTATTTTGTACAGGAGTTTGAATTCCAAAATCTTAAAAGTCATTTCCAGTTTCCTGATTACCAGCAACAGATAAGTCCTGATATCATATTGTACTTGGAATAAACTTGACAATAATTTGCCATGTGACAACACTAACGATTTTCAAGTTGAGAACAATCAATATATATTAAACTTACATACTACACAGAAACAGCATTCATTAGCATTTCAGTCACCAATACTTTACAGCATTAAGTCCAATTCTAAAATCTCATAATGTATCAGTTTCTTGGGGTTGAATCATGTTTGTATTCTGAAAAGAAAATCTTAGTGGCAGCTGAAAAAGAATTAACAAATTGCAGTAGCTAAAGGAAACATAAAACTGCTCACTAGAATATAGATGCTTAAATAAATCCAGCTTATTGCAAGGTGTTGCAGGCATGTAGAGAGTCCATGCTTTTAGAAAACTTAGGCAAATCCTCCTTAGCTCATGTTAAAGTAAGAAGAAGCTCAGTGCATTATCCATCCGGAGACAAATTTCAACATGCAAAATATTTGGGGAAGGGTAGAATATATCTTTTTTCTTTTTTTTTTAATATAAATAGTTTTCCGTATCTTTAGAGTGAAAAGTTGCAGTAAATATTCTTTAAAAACTGAAAAGTGAAAGCATGAGCCAAAACAGATAATGAGTTCATTAAAATAGCCACATCTCTTAAGTATTTATGAAACTTCAGAAGAAGCATGAGTTTATCTTTTAAAAAAATGCCTCCCTGTAGTTTGTAATTGCTCATAAGATGGTTCTGTCATCCTTGTGCATAAATAAATAATGCCAGTAGATTACTTTAGCCACTGCAAGGGCCAGGAAAACGTAGTTTTCTCAACAGATTCAGCAACATATGTAACAACTAAGTTGAATAGTTACATGCAACCTGGACCCATCCATTACAATTGTACATTTGCTATAAGTCATCTATTGTAGGTTTCTTCAGCCTTAATCTTCTCTAAAGTTCAGAGAATAAAATGAAAATAAAATCAGAACTTTCCAGAAAATGAAATCAGAATGGCAGCTTTCTACCCTTAATTGAACATCAAAACATCCACTTGGAATCCCTTTACATGTTGGCCCATCTCCTGAACTTGGACACCTGCGAGTTTGAACAATTTTGGATCTCTACTACAGCAAAAACTTGTTCATAAATATTTATAAACAACATGACAACTGCGCACAAAATATGCATTATTAAAATAAATGTGCTGTGCAATCCTAGTGATAGAAATCCAGAAAACTAATACAGAAGGGAATTTCTCAGCAGCTTAAAAATGTCTTGCAATAGTATCCATTCAAACTCAAATTCTTACACTGTCCATATTGTGTCTGCTAAACAAATGGTGCTGAAATCACTGAGGATTATACTTTTGTTTAGCTTAGAATTTCCCTCCATCCACATACTTTTAAAGATGCATTCAGGCTGGGTTTCTAAAAAAGGATTAATATTATTGCTCTGTTAAATTACTTGTTCTATCCATGAAAGCATAGCATGTGTTGAGTAACAGTACCTGTAAAGGCAACTGTTCCACCCAAAGATGTGTCTACAGGTACTTGATTTTTGCTCTACAAACTCTTCCACCACTGCCGGGCCCAGCGGATTGATGCAGGGTTTCATTCAGCACAAGACACCTAGCTACAGTTTATCCTCCTGGTGTTGAATGTTAATGTGATACTCATAGCAGAAGTAGTTAGTGCTCAGCCTCTCTCAGTACACAGCAGGGTCTGGTCCTACTGCATCATGGGTATGGTGGATTTCCTCAGCACAAACCTATTGCTTATGAACCAAATGCCATACAAACATGAGAAGTAAACAAGTCAGGCCAGTGAACAAATGTCTCCGCTAATAAAGGTGAATCCCATCTAGAAAGGGAAAAGTGGGCAACGATAGTAAGTTTAAGTGCAACCAAATGAAGTCAGCCAGCACTGCTCAAACAGCTTGCTGTACAGGTAGATTCATATTGGGTCTATAAATGTCATAAAGTGTCATTCAGTTCAATCTCCCGCATGGATAAGCAGCAGCACTTTCTTGAATGGATCACTGCTGCATGGAAGTGCATATATGACACAAAACATCTAATTCTGATTTTAAAATTGCCAGCAAACAGTAGCTTCTGGCAACTCTTATCTTATGCAACGGACAGTGCTGTGGTTGTTGCAAGCATGTGCCTTTTTTATATTGAAACTTGCCCTCTTCCATCCACGACTCCTGGTATAATTACCTATTAGAATATAATGCCCTCTTACCAAGTGTGTGCCGATACTGATGAAATCACCTCCTGATTTTCCTCTTTGAGGAGCTCCTGGATTGAGCTTTCTGAGATGACTGTATGGTATAGTATCTCTCTGGTCTTTAACGTCACTCTGTATTCTAGCATGGGGGAAAAAGTCCTCCACAAGAAACAATACTTATTTTTGACATGTTATTTTAGTTCTTAGTTGAGTTGGTGAAGTATTTGCATGCATGTATCACTCTTATAACATTAGTTCTTGCTCCTCTATTTTTAACTGCATTATAAATGCATAAAACCTGCACTGTAGTTAAATTAAGGAATCAGAAAGCTAAGTGCTCAATTGAAAGAGATATTTTCCCAACCTCATGAGAGCAACTATTCAACACAATCTGTATGAAGTTAATTCTGTCACTGGTTTTGAAAGCATTTACCCACAAATCCTGACAGTTGCCAATACTGAGGCAAAGTTTCAGCACATATCCATAAAACATCATACAAACATAGCTTTTCAGTATTGCAACAAAATTAATTAATGTGGAAAAAAAAACTATACACATCAGGAATGCACCAAATACATGAAATTTTTAAAAAGAAGGCAGCAAATACATGAGAAAGAATGACGTAAGAAAACAACCACCTCAAGACACCTATAAGATTTACTACAGAACTGTACGGTGCACTAACGTCAGGCCTTACATGTTAAACTAAAAGAGGGAATGTGCTTTTCTGACCCTAAGCACTGTCACACAAAGCCTTTCAGTAAGTGACAGTCATTATTATAAAGTAACAACACTGACCCAGGCTGCCAAACTTTCACACTTAGGCCCTGGTCCTAAAAACATAAATGCAGTCAGACAGTGTATGCATGTAAGAAAGCCTTTTGATTTCAGAAAGGAAACACCCTCCTGCAAACAGAGACTTTTTTAATGTCCAGCAATTTTAAGTCTCCTACACTTTTAGTTATGCACATTTTGTGTAAAGATGATTTCAGTGAATTTAAAACAGCATAAGTCATTAAACAGAGGAACTCTACAAATGTACTAAGAGAATTACCTAGCAAGATACTCATCTGAGAAAAATGTTTCAACGTCCTTCTCTTTAAAAAAACCTTCTGATATATGGAATACAACCTAGCTGAATAAATAAACTGCTATGAGTTTCCGAGTGTGGCTTGTTTTGTGTTTTTTACTATAATGTTGTCACTTAATATTGAAGTCATACTAAACATGAAAGACTAATGCAAATGATACACTTTCCTCTACATATTTTAAAGAGAAACTTAATTCCATAGTTTCTCAATTATTAGTTAGCAGGTAAAGATCATGGATTTTCTCCTCTGAAAATCACCAGAAAACAGTAAGTAATCATTCTCACACAACTTACATTACAGCAATAGTTCGATTTTTGTAAATCACAGATACTGTTAAAAATCTGGTAAAGCTGGTTTTATGTGTCCTATTTGTTTAGCAAAGGCATTTTTGGTTCTGTTTTAATAAGGCAGCACCTGTCAGTTACAACACCCACAAGGGACTTTATGACTGACATGAAGAAATATTTCGAGGTTATAACTGCAAACATGTTTGAACATGATAAAATCAGATTTGATGGAATACATTCAGGGTCTCTTGCTATGAATTAGTGCATGAGAACATGGCAGAACAGTAAAGGCTGCTTGAAAGCTCCTCTACCTCCGTTGCTTTCTAGAGTATAATTCAGTATGGCAACACACTGAGTTCATAAAGACACAGATTTGCTGCAGTCCTGTGTGGAGCATGATAATAAATGAAAGCAGCAACTACACACAAAGAAGTTACTAGAATAAAGCTATTTTTCTGACCTATAAACATCATGTCTTACACAATGGGTTGATCCAGATTTCTTTTATTTTTCCCTTTTTCATAGGACAGAAGTGTTCATTTTTATTTGTACGTTTCCTATGATTCATCCTTTCCATTGCTAGATTGTATTAAAAATCCTTATGCTTCCTAATCCTGCACAGTGGATGCGAATTCAGTTTACCTAAAGGTTTTCTGAAGGAATAAGAGTATACCTCACATCTTTAAAATTCCTTAAAACTCTTAGAAAGCAGGAGAGTTCAGGAAGGCTGAGTCCATCTTTTAAAATCCTGGGTTTTTAATATAGCTGTTCTTTTCCCCCAGATACTACTTCTGTATTTCTCTTTATGGTGGAATGGTAGAGCAGCTGCAGAAAAAAAATATTTTGTACTGCAGGAAATTGACTTTCACAGTCAATTCAAATACGGAGTAAGTTCAACTCACTGACAAAAAGCTCTGTCTCAACAAAAGTATTATATTTTTATTGTGCTTAACAGTTCGTTTACTAGCTGGTAAAAACAAAGCAGAGCAGCTAAAATTCTGGCCCCTTCTGAGTTTATTTGGAAACTCAGCATTTCTCCCTGAAATCTTCATTCAATCTCCAAAAAAGATATCCACCATCTAAAATCAGCAGTGAAACAAATATAGAAAATTTTATTGGGTATAAACAAGCATTGTAGAAATATGGGAAGGACTAGAAAAAATAAAAGGCTGAAATTACCTGTGCTGAAGAGTCATCAGCAGCAGAAAAAGAGTTTGTTATTCAGAGCTCAAAGACACCTTGATAATGTCAAAGAAACAAAGAGAAAGACCTTGGCCATCAGAGCAAAGGCTGTTTGCTTTATACAGCACCTCCCACAATGGGAACAGTGGCCTTGGGTGCTACAGCAACGCAGCCGGGAGGAGCAGGAGAACAAGAACAAGAAGATTCAGCAGCGTAATTCTTGGTGATTGCCCAATGCAATACTACCTGTGACTATTACTGCAGAGAGGTCCATGTGGAGGGACAGCAGCTACAGCTGGGGCTGGAGGGGCAGGTAGTGGTCATGGAAAAAACAGGGCACAGAAAGACAAGTTAAGGAGTCTTTCCCTCAACAGAGGCAATTGCCAGGTCATGGTTCAAAATGCTTCACAATGAAGACAGAAAACAGCCTAAAATAAAATAAATCACTTTAGATTTAATATGAGATTGGATTAGCAAATTCTTGTTCAATTATTTGTAAACTGGAAGTGCTGTAGATACTACACTGTATAAATTAGTGGATTAAGTCACTGCAATCTTATCTTTATGACTATAATGATTGGTGACTGAGCTGCTGATTCAGCCCGCTCATTTAACCTTTCATTAATTAATGCACTCAATTTATTGAAACATTTTTGCTTGAAAGTGTTCCACTGAGGCTTCATAATATTCCTCTGGTTTCCTCAGGTATTCCCAATTATGTTGGCTGTTTAAATATGAAGAGATGCACTTGACAGGTTCATACCTCTCCCATTAAGCATACTGAGGAGTTCCTGTCAACAATCAAGGTGAAGTGCACCCCTCTGCTTCTAGATGTAACATGCAAATCATTGCAGAATAGGTCGCGCTTTAACTCTAAGGCAAAGGAAGTCGAGGTGGTGATTGCTCTGTGGAAAAAATACCTGGTTTCCAGAACCAGGGGTCTGATCACGGGTTAAAGTGTATCTTACTCAGCGGCCAAGAGGAGTTTGCTTTACTTTGTTTTTTAAAGGCAGGTGATCTGCCATGAAGATCTTACACTAGATTTCTAGCCCACAAAGACAGGTTGGGTTTTTCTTTCAAGTATTTTTAAATTCTGGAACCCTGGGGTAGTTTGATGCACCACACATACAGGTGGACCATAAGGCACCTGACATAACAATGTAGTCTAAAAAAAACACCAAGTGTTTTGGGCTTACTCAAGTGTAAAAAAGCTAATGGAATACAGATCTGTGACAATTTAAAGCAGTCTGCAATCATGAACTCTGCTTCTATTAATTCCTTTTGTATGTAAGAAACGTCTCTGAAAGCAAACTGCATATGACACTTTTTACACTCTTATTTGATTAGAACAAACACCCACCTTTAGCAGGTATCAGCATGAACTTCACAAGACTATTTTCACACTGGAGATTAAATCTCTTAATATCTTAGAGAGATTTTAAAAGCACATTTAAAGCGATGTATATGTGAAATGAAGTGAGAAGTTGAATTTCTTTCTTTGGAGGAAGGAGTCTTCACATTCTCCTGCAGGTAAATTAAGTAAATACAGGTGCATAACCAACAGATTCTTGGAATTTTAATATTAAAAAGCTAGACTGAATTTAGCATTGCAGCCCATGGGGCTTTTTAAATTCAGTGTGAATACCTAAGCTCCATCCTCTCTTATCTCAATCGGCTTTAAAATTACTCTGATGTAATATTAAACAGCCAATAAAATTATTTTTTAACAAGGGAGTATTACAAAAATAACTCCACAAGCAGAGCTGAGCTTTGAGATAAAAGCAGTGCACACCTTTCTCATACACTTTCGCTGCGAGACACAGCCCATCAGGAAAATGGTCTGCGCGCACGGGTCTCCAAGGCGAGCCCCAGTGGCCATCTGCCTTCAACCTGGGGGAAGCAGAAGCACTTGCAAAGCTGCTGCTGCAGTGCAAGATGCCCAAGAAGGATCCCTTGCGTGACATGACAAATTTCCACCCACCTCTGCACAGGCTTAATTTAAGGTAGCAGAGTAGATCAGCAGGGAAACCAGGGCAAGGGAAGAAAATGCCCTGCTGCTTCTCGAGGGAGGAAGGAGCTGGCATAGCCCCTCTCCCCACCCTCAGCACAGATGGGCTTTGCTTGCAGATGCAAAGGATGCCAACCATCTCTCACTGCAGGTGACTCACGTTTGGCACCGTCGGCACACCTACCCACACAGCTAGGCCAAAACAACCCACCCAGAGCTGGAGGCAGGAGGTCACATTTCCTTGGTCGACCGGGGCCATGGGAAGGAGGCTTTGGAGTCTTGCTTCCCTGGTCAGCTTGTTGGCACCAGGCCAGAGGTGAGCTTGCAGGAGATCAGGAAAATGAAGACAGTGAGGGGAAGTGAAGGAAAAAAATGTGAGGAGACCCACCCTGGAAAATCCTAGACCCTTCAACAAAACCAAATTCTCAGTGCTTTATCAAATAGGTGTGTTGCTGAAAGGTTATACTTGTGTAAGAGCCTATGCTTTCTTATCTGTCCCAGTACTAAAAGAAGTTTTACTACACTTATGGTGCTAGACAAATGCCAGATAAACAAGTACACAGATGCTTTGCAACACCATACTAAGCACAGTACACTGCATGCTCATTTCAATAACCTGAAATTTCTCTGATGAGGCTCAAAGAATTCTTCAGATCAAAATGTCCCTAACCCTCACAGAAACTGCACCACAGGAAACCTCGCCTGAAGCAAACTATTGTGTAACTACTGAATTGCAGACCTTCCCAGGTTTTGAGTATTATCTTTCCAGAAGTCATTAAAAATCTAAAATTCAGGCATCTGTATTAGCTTTTGTTATAGACTTTTAGAGGCACTGTAGCATTAAATGAAGCATAAAATAATCTGCTTTGCGTAAATCTGCTTATTAAAAAGCCTTGTACCCGAAAACAATTGAAAGATGCCATCCAGTGGCTGAAGGCGACGAGGAGTTCATGTCAAACTTGCGTAGCGTTCAACTACAGTGACATCTAGTGGTGTATGATAGGCAAACCTGTAGAAGACGTTTTGAAAACATAACTAAGTTTTAATAATGTTACTTCTAAATTTAACTCGAATATAAGTTTATCCACCATATGATTTAAAATACACCTTATTAATTCTGTTGTATCTTAATTATTTTTGATTTAAAAACATCACGCGGTGCATCATCTAGTATTCTGAGTAATTCTTGATATCTATTGCTCACAAAAACTATTTTAAAGCAAAATTAATAAACTATTAATACAATCCTATTACCCCGATGGCATATAAATCAGTATTGCTTGTAAAGCTAAGTGTCATACAAGCCATTTAACTCACTCGGTTCATGAATCCTTTGGGTTTTAATCCAAAAGCATTCTTGTGGAATGCAAGTTGTATGAAGCTTTAGCATTCCTATTAAAAATACTGTACGGATTGTTATATTGGATAAATTACATTTCTGCAGAATCATATTATTTTCCTATGCAACACAGCAATATAGCTGGACACTCATTATAATTTTGTTGTATTAATAAGAGTACTCTCATAAACGAAGTTTGAAACAGCCATTGTACATTGCCTGCAATCAATTATATTAAAATACGAATTCAGTAACTGAGTGCAGATTTTTCATATTATTTCTTGCATTTTCATAGTATTTCTCTCATATTCTTTCTTCAACTGTGTATCTTTGATTCTGGTTTCTGATTCTGCAGCCTTAAAAGAGAAGAAATCCGGCTGAGTTGATGCAATGCAGGTATTGTAGATTCCAAGAATACCATGCTTAATGAAAGCTCACCAGATGTGAAGATGTAAAAAAAAAAAACAAACCAACTTTTAAAAAGCTCTATCAGGAGACAGGAGGTAGATCTTAGTTACTTCATATGACAAATATCAATATCAGTAACAATTACATTGTATGCCAGTACAAAAAAGACCTGACAGATACTGATCCTAGAGAAACAAAGAATGAGGGCTCACATTTTAAGAAGTCTTTTAGTCAAGTACCAGGGTACTCTGAAAAGCATTGTTTGATTAAGACAAATATTAACTGAATGAGAACGTGATAACTTCTGTATTTGTTTATGTGCTTTACATATTATGTACAAATTATGTATATGTTGTATCAAGCACTATACATCTCTGAACTGAACATCTGGTTCAGTATCAGTAAGAATTCTAGCATTCGTTCAACATATTTTGCAGCTGAAGTGTTGTGTAAATAAAGAAATCAACTGTAATGAAGGTGGCTATGATTTCCCGCTCAGAGATGTGGCATCGCTGGCAGCAGTCCACATTGACCCAGTGCTGAACAGACTCAGACTTCAGCTCTGCAGGTGCAGTGAATCTCTTTTTGAGCTACGGGAGACGGCAAGAACAGCAGCTGATTTATGAGCCAGCTCCTGGAGGTGTGATGCAGTTCCAGCCTTAGGTGTCAAGTTTGTAACAACATAGGATTAAGAACACTATCTCGTTAAAAAATAATAATAGGATAAACAGACTGGAGAATAATAGATAACCAATTGGTGACTGATGTTCACTCTGAAAAAAAAAAACTCACACACATGCACAGATTGTTTTCTTTTGAATTTAGTCTAGGACAATCTGGATATATAATAAATGCAGGAAAAAACTCCAACAAAGGAGAAAAAGATCAGAGTAAGAATGAAGGAGTAGCAGGGGTAGGGGGGATGAAGAAAAAAATAGAAGTATAGTTTTTAGTGCAAACACGGCACGTCCTACAGTTAGGATATACTGTTTGGCCACCCTAACTACCTGGTATCAAACAACTGCTCCATTCTAGTAATACATATTTGTTTAGCTAAACTTCAGCTAGCTTACACACACAGTTCTACACAGCTAATATTTTAGAAATTTTGAACCTGTATTATTCAAATAAATCCATCACTATTGTAGAAAAACAATCCCATAAAATCATGGTCCTTCTGTAAGGGTGTCACATTTAATTTAAATGCTTCATTACAGGACTTGAGAATCTGTGTATCTAACTGGAAGTGCACCCCACAGAGTGATTTCACAGGTAAAATATTCTTAGCGATATTAGACAGGTTAAATGCATAAAATAGTTGCTAGAGGAACTTGATGCCAGACCCCATGCAGCATCTTAAAGCACTTCTGTAGGCCCATCTTTGAGTGTGGAATTTGCTCCAGTCTGTCAAAGCAATATTTGTTAACAAAAGGTCAAACTACATGTAAAAAAGATAGTGTCCCGGTTTTGACTGGGATAGAGTTAATTTTCTTTCTAGTAGCTGCTATGTTTTGGATTTAGTACAAGCAAATGTTGATAACACTGGTGGTTTTAGTTGTTGCTATGAAATCAAGGACTTATTCCAGTTTCCCATATCCAGCTCATGAGCAGGCTTGCAGGGCTGGGAGGGAGCACAGCCAGGCAGACAGCACAAGCTGGACAATGGAAATATTCCATACCATGGACATCACGCTCAGTTTATGAAAGCGGGTTGGCCGGGATGCAGGAATCAGCTCTTGTGTTTTCCACCAGTGTGAATCTTCTCTTGGCCAGTAGTTTGAACTTTTCTGGGACTTCGGTCTGTTTTGGGAGTTTTGCAAAAATTGCAAGATCTACAAGTTTGGGATTCCACAATTGCTGCTCAGGGACTAGCTGCAAGTTGGTCACTGGGTGGTGAGAAGAATTGTATTGTACATAGTTTGTTTTGCATATTAATTATTATTGTTATTATTACTAGTAGCAGTATTATTCATATTTCCTTAGTTGTCCTATTAAACTGTCTTTATCCCAACCCATGAGTTTTCCCTTTTGTCCATTCTCCTCCCCATCCTGCTGGGGTGGGAGGAGAGGGGTGAGCGAGAGGCTGTTGGGTCCTAGCTGTCAGCTGCTGGGTTAAAATACAACAGATAGTTATCTGAACATCAGCTGTGCCACAGGGTTTTCTGACAGTATTGAGAAACATTTTAAAGACAGCAGAGGTAACTGTTATTTATATTAATCTATTTATCTTTTTATTTAAAAAAAATGTTCAAGCCTAAGCCATATTAATATAAAGAAATTTTTCCTAGAAGTTAAAGTCGTACTAATGTGACAAATTAATGTTGTCACATTTGGGTTTGTCTGTTTGTTTGGTTTTTTTAAATCAAAGAAAGGGTGATTTATTTTTTCCAAAGAACTATAAATATTTGTTTGTACTTGTCCATCCTCTAACTCAGCTGAGAGCACAGAGTGTAACTTTGAGTTCATTTACTGCAAACTACTTGCTAAGAAAAACTTCCGCTTTTCCATGAAAAAAATAGCTCACTGAAATACCAGTCCTGTATAAAAAATAGTTTCTAAACTTGTTACATTAAACTGTTAAACCGAGACATTTGGCATCATCAGGACTATTATTCCAATCCTTTCCACTCCAACTATTAGTTTTACCAGAATATCATGCGTTGTTATTTTCAGGGGAAAATGTACAACTGGCAACATATTTCCAAAGTTGTTCAGACTAAGTCCACTCCTGACTGCCTGTTTGAGAGTTAAAGTACACTCAATGTATTTACCAGACGAAAAACCTTCATTCTATTTCTGTAGTTGTAAATTTGGAAGTTAAAATACCAAGAAAACTGATATAGTAATAATCATTCAGCACTACTGATAGTTCTAAATACTTTCCGGTACAATAAATCGTAATACCTGTATAATTTTCCTTAAATAACTATTAAATGCCTTCTTAAAATCTTTCACTACCCAGTGTTGCTATCCAGCTATGTACAACTCATTACCAGGCAAAGATATTTTTGCCATGAAGTGCAACACACAGACACTGTACTAGAAAGGGGGGACGCATGTAAGGGGGTAAATAGCATAAAAATCTTGGAAAAGTTAAGCAGAGAGTGGGTGTATTTTTTCTTACCAAGGCTTAGAATAGGCTGATAAAATCTGGTTGTGAGGCATTTTGACAAAAAGCAAAATTCAATTTGCATGATAACAGCACAAGTTGTTCTTTCTGCCTAACATGCAACACCCACCCAAGTCTCTCATATGCAAATTGAGTGCATATATTACTTCAGTATGAATGTAGAAAAAGCTGACTTTGAGTTTTCTTTATGCAGAGGCTGGAAAGGGTTATGACCCAATTCCACTGGTTTTTTTTCATTCAATATTACTCTTTTTTCTACAAAATGTTATTCACATTAGTCATTCATCTTGTGATTTCTTTGGAAAAAATATCTTGGGTGTTGAAAGGAATGGGTACTTATGTTGTTCTGAAAGTAACAACAGAATGAAAAAGCTTTTAAGAAACAAAAAATAATTTCTCATGAGTGAGTAACCTACTAAAGTAGCCTGAGGGATCTATCTTCTAATTAGAACTTCATCTTTTTCAAAGAACAGAACTTGATAGTGTCAAATAGTGCTTAAGTTTTTATATGTGCACCAAAATTGAAAAAGAAATTATTTGCACTAATACCTTTACGAAGATTAATGCCATTTCACCAGCTTATTAAAAGACAGTGTTACTAATGTTTAGGCATTGGAACAAAAGCATTTGCACTACATGGAAGGAAAGGATATTGAAAAATCACATTTAACATAGATATGTTTTTCAGGATCCCCTGAAACACGATTTTTATCATATGATCATAAGATCTTGAACAGAGATACAAACTGAGTGATGATTTGAGTGTTCAATTGTATGACTAAAATACAGTGGATATTTGACAAAATAGTTTTCCACGCAATACAGTAATGTGCCTATGTTGCACACAATACAGTCATCCATGCAACTGTGGCCAGTGAGCTCCATTTTTAAAGGCAGAATCAGTATTTTGAACAGCCTTACCTACATATCCTAAGCTACTCTGTCTTATTGCTAAACAGTGGCTAATGTAGTTTTAGTTGCTGCTGAAGTGATCCTTAGGCGCTCTTTTAGTTTTACAGGCAATCCAATTGCAAAGGTCAGTATCCTGAAATATTCAAATAAAAGCTCCTGCAGAAGTTAATAGGAGTTAATAGAACTAGCACTTAACAAAAAGTTGCACTTATTGAAAAGCAGAGTCTAAACACATGAATCAACACCATGCTGAGTTGAGTGAATCTGGGCAAAAGTGTATTTTCAATTTCTCCTTCTCTTGGCATAAAGTTTTTCTTCAGTGATAAAATCAAATAAGTAGTGCTGGCCAGAAATAAAGATTATTCTCTGTAGCTTGCCTTCCTAGCCATAAAATATACTTTCCCTGGGCTGTTTGTGTCTCAGCTATTACTGTCATTTTAAATGGATGAAAACAGTTGCTGCTGTTACAATCTGTGACTACCTCCTCCTGAGATTTAGCAAAGTAGACGGGTAGGCAGAAAGATATTGGCATTCTTAGCAGAACTATATGATCTTTTATTTTTATGACTGTTACCCTGCATTAAGTGTAGATATTTCGTGTGCTTGACTATACTGCATTCAACTGCTTTAAATTGATTTGTAAGGTGCAATAAATAAAATACTTTCTGCTCCTGATTTCAGTGGGATTATGTAGAGTGCAAAAAGATAAATTATCTTGCACTTTTACAAAGTCAAAGGTTATTAATTAATAGGTATTAATATTGTGTATGTAATATGTCATATTGTTGTATTACATATTACATGTTACATATTAACAGTATGTAACACTGTTGTATTACTCTTGTGTTCTGCTGTCAAAAGTTTCGGTTGCATCTTTACTGCAAAGCTTAATACATTCTTTACAATATGCAATTCACATTGGCTTGAAAATCATTTGCAAATATACACAGTTTTCAAAAGTTTCAACAAAAAATTTCTGACGGATGGTAAGATGTACTTCAAGAAAACATCTTTTTACTAATAACTGCACTTAGAATGTGACCAGGTAGGAAGGTGAAGATCAGAAATGTACTTTGAAATATTAAGAATAAATAAAGTGCCTGGGCAGCAGTGTCCCAAGTCCAACTAGAATTTGTGTTTTTCACATACATCTATATAAACATCTATATCTATATATCTCTCTCTATATCTATATATATGTATATCTATATATATCATAGAGCAGTTTTGTGTTTGGGTAGCATCACTAGCATCAAATGCTCTAAACTAATGATGCTGACAAGAATGTATTATGGTCTAGGCTTTATTACCTCTACAAACAAGGAAATTGTCTCTGTTTATTATGCATATGTAGTCAGATGCACATTTTTTCAGAACCAATGTTCCAAGAAAAATTTTCAAAGATTCGTTGTAGAGACAATAAGTACACACATTATTATGGCCTAAAAAGGTAATGCTGATAATACACAGAAAATTCTACATCTTCCCAATTTACTGCAATAATTTTTCATGAAAAAATGTGAAGAATATCTTTCTTCAGCAGATGATTATATGACAATGTAGGGCAGAATTCTCTCTTTGTAAGAGCAAATTCAAAGAAGAGAAGGTCTTTTCTGACATGTCTAGATGCTTAAATTGTGACTGATTTTGTTCTTGTTTTAATCTTCAGTACAACATTAAAGCATTTCTCTGCATAACTCTCCAAATATCATCCAACAAAGAGAAAAACAAATTAGTTTGCCAGTTTTAAAAGCAAGCTAGGTTCACAAATGGTTGCATGCAATGCCTAATACCACTAGACCAACGCTCCTTGTAGTCATTCTAGTCATAGATGCATGCAGCTTCACATGCAAACTGGTGTCAATCTCTGAAACATACATCCATTTCTAAAGCTTATATTTTTTGTAGAGTTATAAAGACTTTTATTTTTCTTAAATGGGATGACTTCATTTTCAAAGCCGAGATCCTTTATAGAGCACCTGCAACACTTCCAAAGCATTATGCTGCAGAAAGCACAGAAAATTTAAGTAAAAATTTTAAAAAAGAAGAAAAAAAAGAAAAGAAAAAAAAATTTTTGAAAATGTTTTTTCTTTACCTATACGTAATGACAATGATCGAAACGAATTCTACAAATGTCATCTAAGTAGAAAGTGAAAATTTCTTCAGTGACCATTTCATACTTTGGAGTTTCTTATTTGAAGACGAATGGTAAAGTTTCATAAAATAGTATCACTGTCCTTTGCATAGCTCTAGTTCATTGTCATACAAAAAGTGACCTGGTAGTAATGAAAATTTCCATATGCCTTACACTTCTGGTTTAAGAACAGCTTACATGTAACATCAGACAATTTATGAAAGCTTCAGCAAAAGAAGGAGACATTCACTTTGTGACTGGCTTGTTGGCTTGTTTATGTTTGAAATGTTGTTCAGGTGTTCTTTTCTTTTGGAGCATACAGCTTTGACCTTATAACCACTCTCTTTGCTCCCATTTGCTAAATACTTATCTCCAGTTTCATAGTCATTCACCATCTATTCCTTCACTACTGTGTCCTGTATACTACTGTCTCCTGTGATTTCCATCACTGCTTTCTCTTAAAGCGCCAAAGAAGTACCCTTGTGCCTTACCCAGTGGTGTTCTGACAGGATCCTGAAGCCTTCCACACTGACCTGTAGACCTCTTTCCCTACACTTAGTTGTTTAGTTTGTGCTACATGTAGAGAGTAAATTCTGGAGGCAAGAGTCCCATTCTTGCTATAAAAATCTCTAATGAAATACCAAAAAAAGAAAATAGATTAGCAAAAAAGGGTTAGTTCTGAACTTACAAAAATTTACAAATGCAGACACTTAGCTTTAACTGTGTAAGTACTCTTCAAGCTCAGTGGTATCATGTGTGTTTAGGCAAGTTCATGCACAACCATTTTTTGAGAATCTATGCCTAGAGAAAAGCTGAACAATTGTGATTTTAACTAAATAGAGTATTTTTAATGTGAAAGTATTTGTGTATATGTTTTGGGGTTATGCTATTCCACTGGTTGCAGGGTCGCACATTTCTGACAGGGCTAAGGTACAGACAGCAGATGGATCTCTACTGGGCTGCTGACAGGTCCCTGCCTCCTCCAGCACAAAGGACACACGTGGGAAGTCCCACCTGCCAACACAGGTACTGTAACGCCTACAGACAACAATCCTCGCTTACTAAATAAGTTTTACCCAACCTACAGGATGTGCAAAATTGAACTATATTTACCAGAACTAGTCATTTATGAAAAGGAACAAATGGAAATATATTTGGAATTTGGAGCTCCAGTCTGAAATGTATCACCACATCAGATGGCATAAATCACATCTCGGGGAACCTGTTCAGTGAATGGAAAACAATCTGTTTTTTCAATCTCTGAAAAAAGTTTTGACAGACTGGTTTTGAAATGTTCCTGGAATATTTTGCCATGGTATGCAATCTTCCAGTGATGATTCAGTCAAGCTGACTTTATTTCTGCTAAATTCCTTAGTGAGATGTAAAGTAGTAGCAAAATAATTTATAAACATTAAACAAATTTCACCTTTCCTTTATAGATCAGTGTCTTTCCCTAATACAAGTTCTGCCAAAAAATTACAAAGCTGTTTGCGTATTTATCTACATATGTAGAAAACATCAAAGCAGAATTACAAGTTTAGAAGTCATTGACAGGAGACATCTGTTGCACCATCTGCACAAAAACTGAAGAAGTAAGCCCACCCTTTTGGAGAAAAGCATTTTTTTCTTTTTGTTTTAGGCTGTGTAAATCACTTAAATCTTAGTCGGTGCTAATTATAGCTCACCATAGGAGAATACAATTTGAACCCAATTGTTAGAATCATATCTTAATGAACTTGTGAAGAGGCAGTTGGATCAGAGTATAGTAGTACTGAAGTGAGAATGTTTTCTGACAATAGATTCTATCAAAGATAAACTGCAATGTAATAGCTAGAGGCAGAAACAAAACAAGGAATAAACAAGTGGATTGCAGCAGTATCCCTAGGGCCTCGACTTTCTTTCTGGATTTTCAGCTGTAGCTTCCCTGTAGAAATTTTTGAAGTATCAGGAAAAAATAAAAGCCCTCAAACTCCAGAAAATAGCAACCCCAAAGGTGAATAAAATTAGAAGAGCAAAAGCTAGAATTCAAATAGATGTGTTGAAACAAAGAAGGTATTTTATAGAAAACACTGGAAACAAGAAGGATCGGTAACATCTATGTATTTACAAAGGTTTATATTGCCATTTAAGGAAGGTTACTGAGAAACTAAGTGAAGGAAATGCATCCTGTTCATCAATGGAGAGAAGTATTGTGCAGACAAACTGATATATGATATGCCATGCCAAATGACATATACCCAAAGATTTCTAAAAGTTTGAGAGAGATAACAAAAACATTCATTTCCTCACTAGTTATAAGTAACTATTCATTATGGTTGTAAGACAGAAAATATTGTACTTCTGTAGGCACAGGGCAGCTTTCCAGGGAACCAAGAAAATAAAAATAGGCAAGAGAATTCAGTAAACGCAACACTGCTAACAAACAGCTCTAAGTTTTCTGCAGCTGACAACAGATGTGCAAGAAAATAGAAAAAGTTTTGCCTATCAAACTAAACATCAGAAAAACTGCTGGTCGTAAGTGCCTGGCAGCTCCCATGTCCAGTTTATAACTGGATTAGTATTAAAGTGTTCAGCTAGAAAACACAGCAGACAGCAACAAAACGTTGAACATGTGCAGACCACTGTGTTGCCAAAGCCACCATCAAAGAGTGTTATCTGGGACCAAACAAGTGGGAAAAGGACAATGACCAGAGCAGGATTTAATTGGCCAATTTTCACCCTAGCAAAATAAAGAACAATACTCTTTCCTTCCCTCCATCAACAGGGAGAGCTGTCTCAGCACTCCATGGGACGTCCAATGCTCCTTGGTTTTCTTTATACTGGTGCAAAGCAGAGACAATTTCTGGATAACATTTAAGGTTAACGAGAATCACAGAATTACAGCCAGCACCTGAAGCTTTGATTCAAATCTCCTCGTTGCAAAACTTAGATAAAGACCTATTGCTAATATCACAAAGCAGCCCTTTATGTGCTAAAACACTTTAGAAATGAAGCAGTATTACCAATAGGTACGCAAAAAAGAAGTACTTATCTGAGCATTTTTAGTAGTCAGAACTGCCCTACAAATAAAGATGGATTTCATTGCCTTTCCATTTAATTGTTTTCATGGCAAAGATCTTTTACTAATACCCCAACAGAATTTCCCCTTAAACATTTTGTGCTTGTTGCCGCCTGTCCAGCCACTGTCCAGATGATGATAGTATGTGCATCGTCTCAACTATCTTACATACACAAAAACACTGAAGGCATAAAAAACTCTATTTTTGGATAGTCAAACTCACTGAAATCATATTTGAATACTTATGATCTACAGTTATACATACTACAGATTATATATACTACAGAAATCACATTATTTACTACACTTCAGAGTTGATATATATGGTGTTATGGGTTTGTGTGGCACGGGGGGCTATAGAGATGGCTTCTGTGAGAAGCTGCGAGAAGCTTCCCCCACATCTGATACAATCAGTTGCAGCTGGCTCTAAGATGCACCCGCCGCTGCCCAAGGCCAAGCCAATCAGCGACGGTGGTAGTGCCTCTAGGATAACATATTTAAGAAGGGGGAAAAGACTGCAGTGAAATGGCATTCAAGGAAGAGGCATGAGGCAATGTGAGGGAAACAACTCCGCAGACACCAGTCAGTGAAGAAGGAGGGGGAGGAGGTGCTTGAGATGCCGGGGCAGAGAGCCTTCCCTTGCAGCCTGTGATGAAGACCATGGTGAGGCAAGTTGTTCCCCTGCAGTCCATGGAGGTCCATGGTGGAGCAGATCTCCACCTGTAGCCCATGTAAGGGACCCCACGCCAGAGCAGGTGGACGTCTGAAGGAAGCTGTGACCCCGGGGGGAGCCCATGATGGAGTAGGCTCCTGCCAGGGCCTGCGGACCTGTGGAGAGAGGATCCCATGCTGGAGCAGGTTTGCTGGCAGGGCTTGTGACCCCGTGGGGGACCCACACTGGAGCAGCCTGTTCCTGAAGGACTGCACCCCGTGGAAAGGACCCACACGGGGGCAGTCCTTGAAGAGCTGCAGCCCGCGGGAAGGACTCACATTGGAGAACTTCATGGAGAATTGTCTCCTGTGAGAGGGACCTTCACGCTGGAGCCGGGGCAGAGTGTGAGGAATCCTCCCCTTAAGGAGGACGGAGCGGTAGAGACAACATGTGATGAACTGACCACAACCCCCATTCCCGTCCCCCTGCACCGCTCAGGGGGAGGTGGGAGAGAAATGGGAGTGAAGCTGAGCCTGGGAACAAGGGAGGGATGGGGGGAAGGTGTTTTAAGACCTAGTTTTATTTCTCATTATCCTACTCTGATTTGATTGGTGATGAATTTAACTCCCTTCTCTCCCCAAGTTCAGTCTGTTTTGTCCATGATCGTAATTGGTGAGTGATCTCTCCCTGTCCGTATCTTGACCCGTGAGCCTTTCATCATATTCCCTCTCCCCTGTCCGGCTGAGGAGAGGGAGTGATAGAGAGGTCTTGGTGGGCACCTAGCACTTCTCCAGGCCAAACCAAAATATATGGTAAAGCCAAAGAGGAGCTGATCACTTTGCAAAATGACTGGGAGTATAGGTTTTCCTTGCAGCATTATGACTGGTAATGATTGCATAAAGCAGTATTTCCAAGCATTTCAGGAAATAAACGTCTTTATTCTTGCAGACAGATTATAAAACCCATCCTTAAAGGCATTCTCTCAGTCATGGAGATAAAACAAAGATGTGTGCAGTGGGACCCCTGTCATATTGTCTCCCCTGAAGAGGCCATAGGAGGACTATGAATGTGAGCAGTGCTAAAGCAAGAGTCGGTTGCATTGACTTCCAAAATAAATGTGTGTGAAGCTGATACATTTTGGTAAGTTACTAACACAAGATTTTTTTTCTTCTGTGAAGTGATTTTTGCTGTATCACTAGAAATAAAAATGAAGAAATTAACATGTGTGCCATATGAGACCTGAGGTAATGTCTGTTTGCACTTCCAGTTACTGTGCAAGGTGGGTCAAAAAAATCTCTAACTTTTTATTATTCTGAAAATAAATAAATCCATTCATTCACAACAAAAGTGAAAATTCTAGTTATTTTTTCAATGCTAATTTTGATATTATTATATTTTGCATATGTTCATTTGCAGCGCTATTTTGATAACTGACAAATGCAAATTTCAGCTTTACAGAATTACCCATATTTTTTCACTTGAACCACCAGGTATCTCTAGGTCCATTCACGCTACAGGCAAATTAGCCGCACACAAAATGTACTACCTTCACCTTTGGAAGTCTGCTTGGAAACTCTCAAGACGTAAAGGCAGAATGCCACAAGTTTCTTGCTATGACTCCAATAGAAAGTCAGTGCTCTATATGAAAGGTGCTATCCTGTTGCTTTAAACCAGAATAGTAAATTCCAAATATTCTGGCTCCAGTACAATTCTTAGCTGTCAGTAAGACAGAACAAGTATGTGTTGCCTGTCTTAACATCTTTAGGAAATAACTTTTTTTCTTAGATGGACGACTTCTAAAGGAAGTAACTCCATCACAAAGCAACTCACAAAACTCTGTAGCCCTTCTTCATAATAAAGATGAAGAAACAGATTCCTCCACCAGTTTTATACAGCCTTTAAAAACAATTTTTACATTTTTTAAAAAATCAAACATTTTCATTATGAACTGTTGCCTTCTATGTTTTCACATTAATAATAAAAAGCAGTTAGTATATTTACACAAGCAAATGGGTCCAGAAATGTCACAGAAAGATTCTAAATCATCATATAAGTGAAAAAAAGAACGAGATTCCCTAGAGCTAGTACCAGTGTTTCAATTCAGTATACTGCATCCAAAATGTTAACATCATGCCACAAAAAAGATATAACTGCACTGCAGCTGGGATTACGTAATCCTAAACTATATCTAGAAGTCAAATGATGTGAGTTTCATGGTAGATACAGGAAAGAAGATCTCTTGAACAATGAAATAAATTTTGAGACTTCAGAAAAGGACAGCTGAATATCACAGAAACAAGTTTTGCCTACTGTAAAGTGAAGGAAAAAGCAATAGCATGATTTACAGGGTTATTTTTAAGAAAACACTTCTGTCTATTTGTGCTAGTGGTGAAGTTTTAATCTCTGGGGAGAGATTTACTAAAACGCAGGCATGGAAAGCAACTGACTCAGTGTTTGTAAATGCAGTTTCTGAGAGAGACGCCACAGGTTGGGACCCATGGTAGTAACCTGGGGAGAAAAATGTCATATAGACAAAATGTTTTGAGTGTTATCAGGTGAACAAGGATGGGTCAGAGATTTGGAAACCAAGCCAAGAGAGACTCTTCAGAGAAGGCACAAGGCCTCCTGGGCTGAAGGTGGCTCATAGCCCAAGCAGAGATATTGCACTGATTTTGAGCTTTGGTGATGAACATACCAACAGAGATGGGGTAGTCATTAAGTACCAGAATAGAAAGGGGAGTTCAGTATGGAGTCACAGAAAAGTAACTCCAAGCAATCAGTTACGAAAACACTACGGGCACAGAAATGGCTGGAAAGGGAAAAGCATCAAGAACAAGCCTTTTGAAGGCAGATACAGTGAAAGCAGTATCATGCAATCCTTCAGCAAATGCAGCTTGTCCTGGCCCCCTGCCCTGTACTCATCCCAAACATTATCCTTACTATAAGAAGGGCTGTTTTGCTAGCACATGCAATGGAAATACGTATCTAAGTCCCCAATTCAGAAGTGAAATGTCGTGCAGTATCCAGCTATGCTAAAGTAACAAAAAAAAGAGCAACTGTCAATCAAATGAATATGACAGAATCTGTCTCAAACTTTACTTATCCCAGTCGGTTCTTTCCAGACATCATAAGGACATCAAAATACTGTATGTCCAGGCTTGCTGGGAACTCTTTGCTCTCTGAAGCCCACTGAATATCTCCTTTGTTATCAAAATTCTCTGAAATGTCTTGAGTCACAGGTTGAATTTCTTCAGGGTACATGACTGTTCCACATAAAACATGTAAATTTATTCAAGAACACCACCACTTCAAACATGAAAGTGAAAATAAGAGCCCAGAACACACAATAGCTTCCAGGCTAATTTATCACTATTTTGGGGTACTTGGCAGCCAGTCTACATTCAAAGGAGCAGACCTTGCCTCACATACTTGAGCCAACTCCTTGCAGCTTTGGACAGTAAAAACAGTCTCATGAATGGAGCAGCTCCTGGCATTCACTCCTTTATTCCCTCCCCCTTTTGTCAAGAGAGGTTTGGAACATCTCATCAAATTAATTATGGACTCATACCTACCAAAACTTATTAGAAGTGACACTTCTCCCCCCAGAAAAGGAAAAAAAAAAGAATAAAAAAATCTGGCAATAAGCAGCCATTTTCAAAAGAGCTTTTTTTATGTTTTAAAAATAAAATAATACAGATTTAAACACCTACTTCAAAAAGCTCCATTAAAAATGGAGGGATTTTGTTGCCATTATGACGTACAAGAATAACACAAACACGATGAAACTGCACATACAAGTGAAACTTTAAGCGTAGCAGAGATGCACACAGAAATCTTACACTTAACACTAAAATTAAAAAATATTCCATACAAATTCCTTAAACTGTTACACGTATAAAGAAATTCCCAAACTACAAACAATCGGAGTTTAGACAGCACAGTAAGGAATTGTCCTCATAGGCTTAATTTGTCTTTATATTCTCTTCAAAAATTCTCTAGATTCAATCAGTCTCTAATCTCACCTGATACAATTGGTCAGTCATAAAATAAAAATCTGATTATTTTTGAATGTTTTTACAACAAAACATTACTGCAGGTTTTCTCTGCAGGCCATAAAATTGATACAGAGAAAGATACAGAACTTCTAAAAGGAACTGCACATGAGCAGCAACTTCTCTAGTGCATCTAGCCTCTTTCCATCATTCAGCATCCATATCAGTAATCCTCATGAAATTCAATCATCCAAGTCTTCTATAAGACCATATTAAGAAAAAACACTGATTTATTTGTGTTCATGTCTATTCTCACACACTGCTATGTAGTATCTCAGGTTCCTCTAATATCACCATTTTAAAATTCCTTTAATGTGAGGATATTAATATTTTGCTTGAAAATGAAGTTGCTGAGCATAAACTCCACGTCCATGAGTAATTTGATTCAACCTTCAAAGCTGGCCCTAATTTGAATGGGAGTTTGGACCACATCATTCCTATACTAAATTATTTTGTGGTTCCAAAATACATAAAACAGGACCATCACCAGTTAGATTCTCAACAGCTACCACAGTCACCCTCCTGTCTAAACAGTGAAGCATTAAGCATTGGAAGAGCTGTTTAGAATGACAATAAATTACTAGAGTTATTAGCTCTACAGTCCCCATATATGGAATATTTATGCCAAACAGGACATTCAACTTACTTGTAAGATGTATGAAATCTCTATACACAAAATTCCTTGTTGTCACCTTTCTTTTTTTTTTTTTTGGTTGTAGTTGTTGTCAATGTCATTTTGAAGAAAGCAAACATCTTTTTCAAGTGCCATTTGTAAAAGTTCAGGAGGACTTTCTCAAGGAAAAAAAAAATTTTGAGGACAACAGATAGAAGTCTTAACTGCTGCCATGAGAGAACCAAAATTAAAACATAAGATGAATAAGGGCATTCTGTATCAACAGAGGAAACATGTGATTAAATCTTCATGTAAAAAACCCAAAACAACCCCCTAAAAAAACAAGTAAAAACCAACCAGACAAAACCAAACCCAAACACTGACTTGAAACTGCCTTGTCCTTCCCTTGAATCAATCAGCAGCTGTGACAGGTTTCCCAGATAGTTCTGGGAGAAAATCAGAAGTTAGAATAGCTGTAAAAGCTGTTCTTGTGATGAAGAAAAATGCAGTTATTTTCTACTATTTTAACGTTTTTAGATGAGTTTTTAAGAACAGAACTAGACAAAACCAGTGAAAACCTGTATTTCACATTGGTTATAAACATGGTAACTTCAGATCACATTGGTCCATGATACAGCTTATTTTGTATGTTGAGGAATTTTCAGCACCTTAGCTCTGTCTATCATGTTACTTCAGAAAAGCATTAAAAACAAACCAAAAAAGAACAGAGTAGATGCTCAGAATATTCTCCTTAACCACTTTAAAATGTTTCCTTTTCTAACCTGGGCTTTGAACAGCACTTGTCTCATTTAATGGTGCTACTTTGTGACACAGCATGAGGAAGAAGAAAAGCATCATCTTTTCTTTCCTGGATCCTATAGCTTTGGGTTTGCCGCATTGCTAAGTATGACCAAACAGTTTACCAGTTCCAAACCAAAATATTTCACTTCTGAGTGATTTTCAGATCTGTCAGTGTATGCAAAAATAACAAATAAAATAAATAATTAATTTTTTAAAAATAATGAAGACTGAAGATACAAAACACAATTATGTGTAATACTAAAATACAGAGAAAAAATCCCAAAAAATTATTAAAGCCTCTGGGAAACATTTTAGTCTTTTCTTCAGTTAAATCCAGGTTTGGATTTAACTGGCTGAAAACATAGCACAGTACAAATCAACTGAATTTTACTCTAATACAGTCAGATTTTGAGAAAGTGATCTCATGGATCTCCAGTACACAATAGTGTGCAGAAGAAAGTGGATTACTTCTTTTGGATTTGAAAGTTTTCTTCTAATAATAATCGGAGGAATATTTCCTAAATTAAGTGGGATCACCACTTAATGCTAATGTCCGACTAGTTAATTCAAGGGAATTATTCTAGTGCACTAGTGCTTGCTAAAAAATGACCAATATTTATCTATGCTCTGCATTTGTCCTTCACTAATAATTACGTACTGTTACTAGCACAATATTAAATGTTAAACTACACAAATATAACAACAAAGATTTTCACTAATAAGAGAAAAAGTGAAAGGAATAAAATTCTGTTCATGTTTATCTTTATTTAAGACTGCACAGTGTAAAACCAGCTCGAAAGCCTTCACAACCGGAGCAGTCTTTCCAGTCTTAACCCTTTTGTTTAATTACAGTACTACCAAATTATCATGTCCAGGGAGCAATGCAAGATAAAATAAACACAACAAACAGGAACTTTTTAAAGCATATCAGTGTCGTTAACAAAATAACACCCCATCCCCCAAAACTTATGGAAATATTTTCTTCAGTAAAATCAGTTGTCAAACACTTAGTTTGGGGATGATTAACCTCTGGCAGGGATGACACAGCAGCACAAAAATGGCGTCCTCAAAGGCAGTAAAATCACCACTTATTTCACTTATCATGCCCATTTAAAAGCAGCACTAAAGGTATAAAAGTACAGCCTGCTCAAAGGACACAGTGGAGCAAAGATCACTGTTACAAAAACAAAAGTTTCAGACAACTAATATGTATTTATATGTCCACTGCTTCTTGGAGAAGAAGCAGAGCCAGAAAAAAAAAATGCCTAAAGGATTTAAAAATACAAGGGGAGTTATATCATATCTGCTAGTGAAAGGAAAGCTAAGTCAGTTCTCAATGCATGTCTGAGAGTCTCTTGCACTTAGAGCACAAACACTTAAAATATTTCTCTTGCTGTGTTCTGAAATGCAGCTATTGCTGTGAACTGCCAGAATAAGCGTTTCCCAGCCATTGTTAGAGTGACAGCATGCAAAGGTATCCCATTATTTGACGTACATCTTCAAAGACAGCTATAAAGTCTGTGCAGATTCAGCTTTGGTATTCGTGGTGAATTTTTTCTTCCATATATATAGAAGGCAAGCTAACATATTGTGCTGGTTTTGGCTGGGGAAGAGTTAATTTTCTTCATAGTAGCTAGCATGGGGCTATGTTTTGAACCTGTGCTGAAAACACTGTTCATAACACAGGGATGTTTTAGATATTGCTGCGCAGTGCTTATACAGGGTCAAGGCCTTTTCTGCTCCTCAAGGCCTTTTCTGCTCCTCACCCTACCCCACTAGCAAGTAGGATGGGGGTGCAGAAGAAGTTGGGAGGGCACATTTCTGGGACAGCTGACCACAGCTGACCAAAGGGATATCCATACCATGTGATGTCATGCTCAGCATATAAAGTGGTGGGAAGAAGAACGAAGCGGGGGATGTTCCAAGTGATGGCGTTTGTCTTCTCCAGTAACCACTACGTGTGATGGAGATGGCAGAACACCCGCCTGCCTATGGGAAGTAGTGAATGAATTCCTTGTCTTGCTTTGCTTGTGTGCATGGCTTTTACTTTACCTATTAAACTCCCCTTCTCTCAACCTATGAGTTTTCTCCTTTTACCCCTCTGATTCTCTCCCATCCCACCAGGGGGAAGTGAGCACACAGCTGAGTGGAGCTTAGTTGCCAGCTGGGGTTAAACCATGACACATATTCTCATTTTTCATTGGAAATTATTGCTTTATCGTTGAAATGTATATTGAAGTGTGTTACATGAAAAGAAAATCCAAATTGTTAGTAAGAATATCTGTCACTATCGCTTTTGAGCATCCTGCCTTAAGATTTTCTAACAAAGGGATTTTAATGTGGTGTTTATATTCTTTTTATATCTGCCTGGCAAATAGCTGGTTGCAAGTACGAGTAGAGAGAAATAAATCTTGTCCATTAAGCATAATAATAAGGGTTTGTACAGCTATATTGGCCAGAAGAGGAAGACTAAAGAAAAGGTTATCCTCCCTGGGAAATAAGACAGGAGATCTGATGACAACCAACATGGAGAAGGCTGAGGTACTCAACAATCTTTTTGCCTCAGTTTTCACTGGCAATTTCTCCCCACATCCCTCAAGTCCCTGAACCTCAAGGCAGGGACTGGGAGAAAGAAGTCTCTCCCATCACAGAAGATGATGAGGTTCAAGACCTGAGGAACCTGAACGTACACAGGTCCATGAGACTTAATCAGAAGCATCCCAGGATCCTGAGGGAAGTGACAGATGTAGCTGCTAAGCCACTCTCCATCATATTTGTAAAGTCATGGCAGTCAGACAAAGTCCCAAGTGGCTGGACAAAAGCAAATATTGCACCCATTTTTAAAAAGAGTAAAAGGAGGACCCTGGGAACTACTGACCAGTCAGCCTCCCCTCAAGGCCCAGTAAGATCATGGAACAGATCCTCCTGGAAGATATGTTAAAATATATGGAAGACAGTGAGGTGATTAGAGAAAGTCAACGTGGATTCACCAAGGGCAAACTGTGCCTGACTACAATGGTCTACTGGCCTTCCACAATGGAGTGACTGCATCAGTGGACAAAAGAGCAACTGCTATGTTTTACCCAGCCTTCTGCAAGGCCTCTGACATGGTCCCACACAATATTCTGGCTGCTAAACTGGAGATACCTGATCTGAAAGGATCTGATAGATGGACTATTAGATGTGTAAGGAACTGGCTGGGTGGCTGCATCCAAAGAGTTACTGTCAATGGGTCAGTGTCCAAATGGAAGCCAGTAATGAGTGGTGTCCCGCAAGGGTCCATATTGCAAACAATACTTTTTAATATCTTCATCAATTACACAAACAGTGTGACTGAGTGCACCTTCAGCAAGTTTGCAGATGGCACCAAGCTCAGTGGTGCAGTGGGTAAGCTTGAGGAATGGGATGCCATTAGAGGGACCTTAACATGCTGGAAAACAGGGCCCATGTGACCCTCATGAAGTTCAACAAGGCTAAGTGCAAGGTCCTGAACCTCGTTCAGGGTAATCAACGATATCAATACAGACTGTGGAACAAATGGATTGCGAGCAGCCCTGCAGAAGACTTGATGATACTGGTAGATGAAAAATCAGATATGAGCCAGCAATGTGAGCTTGCAGCCCAGAAGGCCAGGCATATCCTGAGCTGCACAAAAAAAAAGGTGTTGCCAGCATGTTGAGGCAAGTCATTCTGCCCCTCTACTCTGCTCTCATGAGACCCCACTTGGAGTACTGTATTCAGCTCTGGGTTCGCAGTACAAGAAAGGCATGGACCTGCTAGAGCAGGTCCAGAGGAGGGTCACAAAAATTATCAGAGGGCTAGAACACCTCTCCCACGAACTGAGGCTGAGAAAACTGGGGCTGTTCAGCCTGCAGAAGAGAAAGCAGTGGGGAGACTTTACTGTGACCTTTCAATTTATAAAGTACAATTAAAAGAAAGACAGAGAAAGACATTTACAAAGGCCTGTAGTGACAGGACAAGGGGCAATGGCTTTACACTGAAGGAGGGTAGATATAGATTGGATATAAGTAAGACTTTTTTTAAGATGAGGGTTGTGAGAGACCAGAACAGGTTGCCCAGAGAGGTGATAGATACCCCATCCCTGGAAATGTTAAAGGTCTGGTTGGATGGGGCTCTGAGCAACCTGGTCTAGTAGAAAGATATCCCTACCCACAGTAGAGAGGTTGAACTAGATGATCTTTAAAGGTCTCTTCCAACGCAAATCATTCTATAATTCCATGATTCTGCTTACGCCACAGGGCTTATGCAAATCAGCAACTTTTCAACTCCACACTTAAGGGAAAAAAGCAGCCAAATGTCAGTGATTCTGCAATATTCTACCATCCTTCCAGAAAACAGTATTACCTTTAGATCTGTTATAGAGAAAACTGACAAGTCTTCTGCCCTAATAAAAAGTTGCGCTACTTAAGTAGAAACACCTGTTACAGTGAAGTGACATTTGTCGATAGGTGTCTAATACCTGGAAACACATATTCTTTTGAGAAAAGCATGCTGCACTTACATAATAAAAATGCAAATAAACCTGAAGAGCTTGATTAAGGTCAAGCACCCCATGCTATTTCTCTCCTGATATTGTCAGTGTTCAGACCATTGACTAGGTTTCACCTGAAAAATTAATAAGACGTCTTTAAGATGTCTTCTGCCATTATTGCCTAGGAATACATAATTCAAAATGCTGGAATACTAACTACTTAGTCATTTGTCATGCTTTTATTATACTCTAGATATTTGCTGCATAACATATAATTATGTGCCTGCACACGATATTCAAGGAAATAAAAACAGAACTGTAATAACGTATCATTTAAATTCAACTGATAATGAAAATATTTACTAACGAGCAACAGGCTTCTAGCTATTAAGCACCTTACACATCACCGCACAAATCTCACAGCACATTAACAATCTGTCATGGCATTAAAAACAAAATCCCTCATTTGATGGCTGTAGATTAAATAGGTTTTGCACTACATATATACTCTAATCTAAAGATTTAAGTAAAATTTCTCTTTATTTCAGCTAAGGCTTTAACTGAGGTTAGATACCGTGCTCTAGCTTTGACTGCAAACTAATTTACTTCAGCAACCAAAGAAACAGAGCTCTTTGACACTAATGGTACTGCTGTGCTCTGCAAAAGTGACAAGTGAGGCATGAAAAAGGTCAAAAAAAATGTAGCAAAGTTTCAATTTAAAAAAATCCACTGAGATTAAGCAGGAAGGGACAATAGGGTTTCACATTGTGGTGAGATAATTGATTCCTTGGAATGTGAAGTCCAGCCAACTGTTTCTATCTTGAGATATCCCCAGGAAAGAGTTTTTCCTAATTTCCATTACAAAGAGTCTTCAAGAAATGGATGAAGATAAATTCTTTGCACTGAAATCCATGATTAAATTCCAAATCTCACTTTGTCTGTGCTGTAAACACTGACAAGCCACTCAGCCGAAACTTAATCATGTTGTACTGCTTATCTGCTCTAACGTACCAAAAACCCACAGACCTTGATAGTTTTAAATAAGTTACTTTGAAAACTGCTGTCTTAGAGTGTACTTCCAACAGAATTGCTTATGGATAAAGATACAGTGTAAGGTTAAGGTTGGACACATTCATAATGCTTCAGTTATCCCTGACTACAATTACAAGAGTTTTAGGGGAGGCATGCAATGTAAAGCAACTGCATGCTTTTCCCTCGGTTCTTCGTCTCAGCACACATTAGTGCCTGCAGTGTCTTGACTTCTGCTTTTTAGAGTAGATGCTGTTGGACAAGTGCAATTTAAATTAAGAAGTGTGACTGCTGTTATACTGTGCTGTTCTCTAAAACGTGTGACGAGGTAAACTGAAAAAAAGTAGGGAAATAATGTTGTCTTTCAATTATAGTGACAGTAATTACTAATACAAGTAATAAATGCAAAATTGTCAGAGGAAAATGCATCCGTGTCTCTTCAGGCAGCTGGCTAAGGAGTTCATACATTAGATAGTATGCTTTCTCCCTCACTAGATTGTGATATACATCAACATTTTTCACACTTAGAGGACACCATTCCACAGAAAATGCTACTACCTCACTCAGACTGTCCCAGACAACTAACTTCATATTTTATGACAAAATCAGTACATCTACAGCGTTATGAATTTCATTTTGCCGAAGCACGCATGCCTAAAGCATATCTGCAGATGGGGCCCATAAACAACAGAATTTGGACTGGTTCTGCTTTACTATCTGAAGATGTAGAAACTGGAGGGACGTGGGTTACCAAATTTCCAAATCCAAGCAACAAGACTGGTGGTCAACACCTTCAGCACCATCAGGCAGAATAATGTTTAAGTCATTGTCAGGTCACCACTCACTAAGTCACCTAGTACCTGTGTGCCCCACATAGCTATGAGAATACAGTGCTGACTTGTCCCACTTTTTCATTACATTTTCCTGTAAAAAAGGAGGAGCCAGAAATCTGAGTAGTAGAGACTTACTGGGACACAATGAAGAATACTCACATCCCATCATCTTTTGGGCCCTGTATTACATCCCCAAGCTCCTTATGCCTGAATATGAATTGTAAAAGATTTTACATTTTATTTCACAGACCTTAATGGACTACTGTGCTAAGCAACTGTTCCTAGCCTTCAAGATGGGCAGATGATTCTGTCTGTTAGAGATTGACTATAAAGATTGATTATAGAATAGAATCATAGAACTAGAACGTATAACAAACCATACAATTGGTATGTTGCAATTGGGATAGAAATTAATTGTATGGATTGCATCAAACAGAATTTACAAAAGAAGCCAAGACGACCCTGAAAACCAAGCAAGGCCTGAAACCAGCGAGGGAGAATTCTACGAAGACAGAAGAATAGAAAGAACTTAATAAATGATGTACTCAAAGGAACGGAACGGTTGCTTAGAAACTTATGAAGATTCTAGACTTGAT
>Ga0065711_1001278_pt1 | contig 45456 bp, 40 predicted proteins | sample Hoacrofraction12_FD_59098 | JGI IMG/M metagenome (GOLD analysis project Ga0065711, IMG submission 59098) | Hoatzin crop microbial communities from Cojedes, Venezuela - Epithelial fraction 12 v2 (version 2) | ecosystem: Host-associated > Birds > Digestive system > Esophagus > Crop | place... | reverse complement strand
AAAAAAAAAAAAAAAAAAAAAAAAAGGACTGTTTTTTGAACTAGACACAAAAAAAAAATGTGGACAAAACCAAGTACTTCACAAATTGCTCTAAAAACCCCTGTGGGGGAAGCAAAGCAGAATCGAGTTGGCTTGGAGGTGGCAGGGGATCTTGAGGCTGCACCGATGGTGGCTGCAGGCGGCAGATGGTGCTGTGACAGGCGGGCACCAGCACAGGTGAGGGATGAGGCAGCAGCAAATTCCTGCACAGCTGCTCCACATCGGCTGCACTGGGAACACTCCACCGGCTGTGAATTTTGCTCTGCCAGGTGAGGAAATGAACCTCTCAATTTCAGATCCACATCCAGCCTCGTCTGTTTCTTAGAGGGTCTAGGAAAGCTGGCGTCCCCACGAGAGACAGGCAGAGGCATTAAATCAAGAAGCGGAGGAGCAGAGCTGGAAACTGCCATAACTTCGATGGGGCAGGGCTGGATGACCAAAACACTCCTGCGTGACTCAGAGCCCCTGCAGCACCCAGAGTAGGGGTTTAGATCCCAGTTAACCCAGCCTTTGGGAATGTCTGAGGCGTGCGACCCCTTTGCAGTGGTCACTGCAGTCACAGTGCCACAGAGCAGATGGCATCATGGGGAAGTCTACGCCTTACTCTTGTATGAGCTAGCACAGGAAAGCAGTGAGTTTCCTGCAGACCTTCTGAACCCTGCCCCGCAGTGTTTCAGTGGTACCTCCTTGCTCTTTAATGCAACAGCAGCACATACTCATTTCTTCTGTTTTTTCAGTGCCAGGTACCACTGCCCTATCTCCACCAGGCACATCCGCCCCACTGTGCCCCAGGAGCTGCCCCATAGCGGGAACAAAGAAAACCTATAAAAGCAACTCCCACACTTGGGACAGGTTTGGTCGTGATAAACAGCTCTTAGGTATTCAGCATCTGCAGGACATGGTCCCTGTACGCTCCATAGGGACTACTTGCACTGAAGCCCTGAGGGGCTGGCTGTTGAGTCACCATTCACTGTTAGGTCCCAAGGGCTCACAGCCCAAGCGTGGATGATGTAATGCGCCATACTCTGGCCAGGTGAACCACAGCAGGTTTATTGGGTCTATTCAGGCTGATTCCTCCAGCAGAGGAGGCCAGTGGGTACTTATAAAGATGTACAAAACTTGGGTGAACTCAGAGCAAACCACACCTTGCTGTCATCTCTCAGCTTACTGCTTCCATGATTCAGAGGCTGTATCCAGGTTTTGATTGCACCAGAGACGGAGGACCTTTTCTACTCTTGAGTCTGTCAATCCTTTCTGAATCCATGTACATGAATAGTGACCAGTATGCCCTGTAGTAATCATTCTGCTGACAAAAAGGTGATGATGACTGTCGTGCTTGCATTATGCCTGACCCCAGATTGGCTTCCTCAGCCAATCCAAGAACCACTGTGTGGTCAATGTAACTACCTTGGAAACAAATCACTCTTCATGACTTGCTGATGGCTTTTTCACCTCTGGACTGAAAGTACCTGTTTTATACGAGAGAGAAGAACACCTGATCTCTAGGACTTCAGCCAAGACTCACTGAAGTCAGTGGAAAGACTGATAGTGATTTTGACAAGCCTACAAGCACACTGTTGGAATCATAGAATCATACAATCATTAAGGTTGGAAAAGACCTCTAAGTCCAACTGTCAACCCAACACCACTATGCCTACTAAACTATGTCCTGAAGTGCCATGTCCACACGTTTATTTGAACACCTCCAGGGATGGTGACTCCACCACTTCCCTGGGCAGCCTGTTCCGATGCTTCACCACTCTTTCAGTAAATGATTTTTTCCTAATATCCAAACTAAACTTCCCCTAACACAACTTGAGGCTATTTCCTCTTGTCCTATCACTGGTTACTTGGGAGAAGAGACCGACACCCACCTCACTACAACCTCCTTTCAGGTAGTTGTAGAGAGGAGTAAGGTCTGCCCCCCTCAGTCTCCTCCAGACTGAACAACCCCAATTCCCCCAGATGCTCCTCATAAAACCTGTGCTCTAGACCCTTCAGCAGCCTTGTCGCCCTTCTCTGGACATGCTCCAGCAACTCAATGTCCTTCTTGTAGTGAGGGGACCCAAACTGAACACAGTATTCAAGGTGCAGCATCACCTGTGCTGAGTCAGGGGGGACGATCACTTCCCTACTCCTGCTGGCCACTCTATTCCCAATACAAGCCACAATGCCATTGGCCTTCTTGTCCACCTGGGCACACTGCTGGCTCATGTTCAGCTGGCCATCAGCCGGCACCCCAAGGTCCTTTTGCTCCAGGCAGCTTTCCAACCACTCTTCCCCAAGCCTGTAGTGTCACATGGGGTTGTTGTGACCCAAGTGCCAGGACTCAGCACTTGGCCTTGTTGAACCTCATACAGCTGGCCTCAGCCCATCAATCCAGTCTGTCCAGATCCCTCTGCAGAGCCTTCCTACCCTCAAGCAGATCAACACTCCCGCCCAGCCTGGTGTTATCTGCAAACTTACTGAGGGTGCACTCAATCCCCTCATCCAGATCATTGATAAAGGTGTTAAACAACACTGGGCCCAAAACTGAGCCCTGGGGAACATCACTTGTGACCGGCTGCCAATTGGATTTAACTCCATTCACCACAACTCTCTGGGCTCAGCCATCCAACCAGTTTTTTGCCCAGTGAAGTGTAGAACCATCCAAACCACGAACAACCAGTTTCTCCAGGAGAATGCTGTGGGAAACAGTGTCAAAGGCCTTATTAAAGTCCAGGTAGATAACATCCACAGCCTCTCCCTCATCCACTAGGTGGGTCACCTCGTCATAGAAAAAGATTGGGTTGGTCAAGCAGGACCTACTTTTCATGAACCCATGCTGGCTGGGCCTGATCACCGTGTTGTCCTGCACATGCCGGGTGAGCGCACTCAAGATGAACTACTCCATAATCTTCCCCGGCACTGAGGTCAGGCTGACAGTCCTGTAGTTCCCTGGATCCTCCTTCTGGCCCTTCTTGTAGATGGGTGTCACACTGGCAAGCCTCCAGGTGTCTGGGACCTCCCCTGTTAACCAGGACTGCTGATACATGATTTTCTTCTGGACACTCAAAAGTCACCATGAATAATTTGCTCATTTGCTCAGATGCCTCTCTTTCGTAATCTGGATGAAGATTAGGATTTCAAGAAGCAGGTATGAAAACCTGGCAGCAAGGTGTGGACTTGACAGCCATGCTGCTTCTTTTCTGTTTCTTTTGTGATGCTTTCTTCTGTCAGCTCAAAAGTCACTTGGGGAGCTTCACGGTTGGCAAGCTGGTCAAGCATGTCCTCACAGATCTTACCATTCAATTCTTTCTGTATCCTTTCCAACTGCAATGGATTTTTTGCTTCTAATATTTGCCACTTGTGTAAAGGAAATGTTGATACATTTCCCCAGTCTCCCTCAGAAGGCCACACAAGACTTTTCCTTTTTACCTTCCTATTCCTTTGTTTGCTTCACTAATTACTTTATTATTTCAAAAGGCTCTTAGCTGGGTGTTCCCAAAGTTGGCTTTTCCAAAGGACCTCTCCTCTGATCAGTGTATCCTCCTGAAGTATCCTGAATTCTCCCCAAAAAACAGAAAGACCTTTTTTGTCCACTGTAGCCTTTGCAAGTCTTGGCTGTGATCAACAGCCTCTATGAATAAGGCTGAATGACTGAAAGGACTGCAGTTGTGGGTCCAGTGGTTGGATACCATTTAGAGCAGCCAAGAGGAGCCTCAGAAGGGACCAAGGTGGAAGCAGAGACCAGACGGGCACGAGCTGGCCTTGGCTGTACCCTCCTGCCCTCTCCAGGCCATGGCCAACAAGAGCAAGTGTTGTCAAGGGAAGAAGACAACTTTATATGGATGCTGGATGACTCTGTAGGTGTGTGGGAATGCAGCAATCACATTTTAAATCTAAAGTGTATTTTATTAGCTGAGCCAGTAAACACCACCACAATAAATCTATCAACAAACCACTGAAAAAGCAACATAATTGCCACTTCTCCAGCTACAACTGAAGTCTCCTGAAATCAAATAAAAAAGAAAATGCTGTATCATTCCAGTGAGATGAGTCTGGTTCAACAACTTCAGTCAGCCAGAAGTCAGCACGTTGACAGATGACACGTGAAGGGAGTCAGCTTCCCTGCTGATGAGGGAAGCAACATAGGCATTCCCCCTCCCAGATGTTCTCCCTTCCTGAAATCGCTTCACTTTGCCCTCACACATGCCAGGGTGTGCTGGCTCCTCGATATGCTTTCCCTACGACCAGAATGCATGCACTGCTGCTGTCTCCTGCTCACACCTCTGCCCTTCGCACCCCTTGGCCAACTTTCACCCCCTTCCCACAGCCTCTCTTGCACACGCTCATCTTTCAGAGTGTTAATTAGCAGAGGTATTTAGGTGAGCTGTGGAATCAATGACTGCTCAGGAGAGTGCCCACATTCCCCATCCACTTCCCTCCCTGCTGGCCTTCCCCGACACCTCCTGTTGCTGGTGAGGGACTCCTCAGCACCATATGCTTTGCCTAATGAAATGTCAAAATGTCAAAATGTCAAATGAAGAGGAACGTATCTCACTTTCCAGACATTTACTACTGCCTTTGCAGCATTTGGGTAAAAGGACCTGTTGCAGAAATACTCATCTTTGCCCCTTACCCTGTGCAAGGGAGCTTATGGCCAGCTAGCCACAGAGGTTTCCATCATTTCTCCCATGCCCTGTTCAGGTCCAGACAACTGAGCTCTGAAATGTCATCATAAAGCCTAAGCAGCACGTGAAAAATAGCCAGGCTGCCAGCAATCACATAATCCAGCTGTTGTATCCTTTGACTCATCTGTCCCAAGCACTAGCAATAACTTATGCAGAACTGTCTTGAAATCAAACCCCAAACTCCTCATGTTTTCTCTTCACTTTGCTGGCACAATGGCACCAAAAGTGGAACATCTAGGAGAGAAACCATATTTGTCTCTTTAAAGACACGGGAAGTCCTTTGAACTGCTCAACACAATGGAAAAAAGCGTGAATCAGGCTAAACATACCTCTCCCAGGGCTGACGGTACAACAAACCACTTCAGCTTCGTTCTCATGGTTACCGGAGCTTAGCGAAGCCTTTGATGTGTCATTAGAGCCCCTGTCGTTACCTGCGTCGTGCTGCAGGATGAGCGAGAGTCTCAGTGCAATTTCTGGGACGCAAATGTAATAATCCCTTGGTGTATGTGTGGCACAAAAGCATGACAGCACCCTGCACAGCAGAACCAACTTTGTTTATGCCAGGAATATTGCTTGAATTTTATCCTGATTTCTCCTCTAGGAGATTCATTAATAACCACAGTCAGGCTGAATAGTGTTTACGGTTTAGGCTGTGTGAGAATCTAGGTTAGGTTTAATTGCTGAGAATTGAGCTTGAGGGCCAAATTTCTTCTAGGATCCTTGTGCTGGCTCTGAAAGCACTGAATTCACTTTGCATCCTCCCCCCGCCCCTGGAGATTTCAGCCCATGATGGCAGAAATGCGGTGAGATAAGGTGATCTCTGAAGATTTCTCCGTCCCGGGACAGCTTTCTGACAAAAGTCTGCCTGCACAAAACCAAGCCTGGATAATAGATCATTTCTGCCTTTGGATCCACTCTGGAACCTGTGAGGCAGGGAAAACCAGACTGCAAATCTCATCTCTGTTCGACTGTTTGTGTGTTTAGCAGTCTAGCTTAGGTCTGCTCAAGTCCATTTACGCTGTTGTCTAGGATCAGCCCTGATGTGGGATGCTGCCAAATAGCTGCCTGTCTGTACTACCCAGAGGAGGAGGTGCTGAGATGTCCCAGCTGCTGCTATTGCAGACAGGAGAATGATGATTGCACCTCCACTGCATGGAAGATTTCTGCAAGCTCCAGCCTACAGCTCTCACAAGTTTCTCAGGGGTTAAAAAAACCAGGCAGTAAAGACAACCCAAAGCCTTTGCTGGGGGAGACACCGTGAGGCTCTGTGATTTCAAAAAGCACCCTGGGAAGCTCAAAACCCTGAACAGGTCACAATAGTTACGGGACTTGTTATCATGTTCGACAGTCCCAGTAGGACTTCAAGTGTCCTGGGTGCCTTTGTACTCAGCTTTCCCGCCTGTTCTGCCTCTGCCTCACCCAGCGGTTCATCGACCCTCCTTCACAAGTGCTCGTGCACTGCTGCTAAGGACTTTGCGTTGTATTTAGCAATACAGGTTCTCCAGGCAAAGTCTCTGGGCATGCAGATGAATGCATCAGCCTGGCAGTTAAAGAAAACATCCTTTAAGTGCATAACATGAGCACGTATTGTCTGGGAACCACTCTGACAATAACCACAAAACCTCAACATGCTGCTCTGACAGTCCCTGTGAAGAGCAGGAGAGCTCTTTAAAGCCTGGATTCACAAAGTTGAATCCCATCAGCACAGTATTAAGCTTTTACTATTTTCATATACTTCAAGGCCAGGAAGAGCCAGAATATTATCTATGTGCCCCACACAATTGAAGCCAGAGAGTACATCCAGAGACTGCTGCAGCAGCTAAGTTTTAGTCTGAGTGTTATGTAAATTCACACTCAACTCCCAGTTTATTGTACTCAGGTCTGACACCAGATCTTTGAGGCCCTAGCTGGGCCTTTGTGAACTACTTGGATCTTGTAGGAGCTCCACAAACAAGACTGCAGAGGCAGGGCTGCATAATAAAACTGTGTTCTCCCTGCCCTCTAAGGCAGCGGGAGCAGCAGGGAAGAGGCAGAGCGATCGGTAATCCTGTCCCTTCCTCAGCAGCCAGAAGGAGGGGAATAGAGAAATGCAATTTTGTGCTGTGGTCACAAAGACCATCTTGTCACCCAGGTGCCAAGGCTGGAGTCAGTGATCAGATGTTTGCACTGTGATGTTGCACCAATGTCTGAGGAGGCTATGCCGTGACTAAAGAAAATCTCTGGACGCTCATCTACAGCTGGTGTGTGACTCCTTGAAGCTCAGGTCAGTGATAAAGAGGCTCTCTCCAGCAGCTATAAATATTGTCACACAGGTGTAATTTTGCTGGCTGCGTGTGTCAGAGTTGCTGTTCCACCAGAGCAACTTCATCTATAAACGTAAGCCTTGACTAAGAGTAGTTGGCTTTCACAGCAGGATAAATAGCAAGAGACATGGCTCTAATTACACATCAGCAGAACTGATCCCTCAAGGATATTGGCTGGTACAAGGTAACGGAGTAGGTTGTGTCTCAGGAGTCAAACTGCATGGCAATGTATCAGTCTAGACTGAGCCTGCAAGGGATCACCTGGGCAGTCCTGCCAGTCCAGGGGAAATCTGGTGGAAGTTCAAACTCACTCCCTAGTCAGCAGGACAGAGCATGCCTCTGAGATCTGAACTTTACTGGATGTCAGCTGTGTGGGGCTGAGCTTGGCTTCATGGTCCTACTCCTTCCTTTGAGAAGGACAGCTGTGCATACCCCTGGGCATGGGGGAGAACAGATAATGTGCCACTTGGACATAAAACATTAGTTTCCTTCCAGCCTTTTCCTGGGAGGAGGTTTCAAAGCACTTAATAATGGAGGGTGATACCATTACCATCATTTTACAGGGGAATTGACGTGTGAGTGCCTACGAGTGGCAGAGCCAGGTAGGACTTGATCTCTGACCCTCAGCCTGATGTACAGTCCTGGACCATGCAGTCTGTGCCCTTGCATCTTCTTTTCTGAGCCCCGACTCAAAAGACACTGTGTGGCCCTGAGCAGGCATTTCCTTCAGCAGCAGGGAGACGGGCAATCATCAGATGCACCAGGACAGACATTCCATCTTGGATGCGTTGAACTGCACACCCAGAGGAGCCCTGCTTTGCCCCTGACACACTGTCCTGTGCAGTGGGCAGTGCTTTCCAGATGGCCCTCTGGCCACCTCTAACCACATCTCCAGGTTGGTCGAATACTGCCTGGAGCCCCACCAAGGTAGCTTCACACGCATCGGCACAGCAGTAATCTGTGCTGGGTAAGGAAAAGATCTCTATGCACTACAGCTCCTGGTACTTATGCAATACAACATGTGACAAAAGGCCTCGTTGTACAACCCTCAAACTTTGGGTATCTCTGACACACAAAGGAAGGTCCAGACTCTCCTTCATCCCCCCTTCTTTGGGAGACAGTTAAACTGAAGGATACGTTGAATTTATTTTTAAAATCCCATGATTCCATTTTCTTCAAGCAGCTCATTCCCAAAAGCATCGTGGTGCTGCCATCTTGGCACCTGCCCAACCCTACACAGAAAAGTAAATCCAATCCTTTCTCAGTCACACAAAACTTGCTGAAGCTAATGGCTGTTTGCTGAATAAAGAAGAAGTGAAATGACATAAAAGCCCTGAAATTGAGTCCTTTTTTTGCTGTCTTATTCCAGTAGCTCCTATAACACTTGAGAGCCAAGCAAGGATACAAACTGGGGGGTGTTAGTCATCCACACACACAGGTCAGAGAGCTGGGATTGGGAGCAGAACTGAGCCCTTAAGTCAAGTTGGGCTTCTCTCTTCATTTACCCCATCTGCCTCAGTAACACGAGATCACTGATGTGTGGAGACCTAAACCCCCAGGGCACTGGCAGGATTAGCTTATATTTGAGAACTGCTGCACAAAAGCAGAGGATTGTTTATCAATGTAGGCTGTAAAACTTGCTGACACTATGTAGATTCACAGCCAGCTTCACTATGAAGAGATTAAATTCTGTCGGGTCCTCAAAAAACAGAGGTGAAAGTACAGCATCTCAGCACACAGAATCCACAATGAAGCCTGTTATCAGTTAAGATTGGCTTGAAGATGGAGGCGGAGAAAATAATTTTTGAAAACAAAGATCGACACCTTTCCAAAAACAACTCAGTACCTTCCTTGTGCACCTGTGAGTAGCTTGTTGTTTCATTTATGTTTCATTTATGACTGCCCAAACATGGTTCCACAACCATGACTCGTGTTTTAGAAGGAAGACCCCCGTTACTGCAGCTCACAGTGTGGTTGCACAGGCTGTATCACTGCCTGGGGTCTCATGCTGCAAAGGCAACCTCATGTTTGGGGCTCCCAGTGAGAACTCAGCTGGGGACAACATGGGCTGGGTTAAACTGAGAACTTCCAATGGCCTTTCCAAACCGGTCACCTCCAAAGCACATTTTTTAATAAGCTGGTGATTTTTTCTCCTACTGATGTGCCTTGATCACATAGGTTTGGATTATTGATTCCATGAAGCAGGAAAAAAAGAGCCGTTGTTCTCACAAGCAAGCTTGGGCTCATTAGATGTTTGCAATGGCTCCAGTGTAACATGCTGAACAAATTTAGATCTGTTCTCAAGCTGCTGGAGAATAACAAATTCTCCCATCCTAATGTTCCCCTACCAATACTGGAAACCGAACTTCATATCCCACCAGAGGTCAGGAACAAAAATTAGTTGGGTGGCGCACCAACTCCATGAACTATAGATCCCAACACTTCTACCTAATCACATAAAAGAAAAAAATCAACATGAATGATGAGAAAAAAGCTACCTGTAAAAATGTGCTTGAGTTGAGGATCAGTGATGCTACATAGATAGGAAATAAGGACAGCTGGGAAAGCAGCAGGGTGAGACTCAAGTGTGCTAAAAGAGTCAGTGGAAGTCTGCACAGACTCTGCTGTAATGTACTCTGAGGTCCCATCCTTGCCTGCATGTGTATAGGGACCTGGAAGATCCTGGTCCAGGAGACACAAACTTACCTCATGGTGTACAGGAGGGTGCCATTGTCCACCAGGCGCAGCAACTTGTTGGGCGTTGTCATGTTATGGGCGACAGATTTCTTCCCATTGTGGAAAAAGGTGTCAGGAGTCCAGATCTTACTGGCCAGCAAGTTGTTCAGGGGAAGTATTTTCATGGGACCATCAAACTTCAGCCTTTCATCTCTCCAGGATTGCCGGAAAAAGACATCAATAGTGTATTCCTTTGTGGAGAAAGGAGAGAAAAGTAAGTCTTGTTTTATGTCTTCATTGTAAACAAGCCACCTCAAGAAATGGTAAACATCTTTTGTCATTGAGCGTACTGTGTTCTGGCACACCTTTGTTGACATGAAGTGTGATGCAACGAGAAGTAGAGATTAATGGCAGTGGAGAAGTCTGTGGAGGATAAAGGATGTTTACCATATTTTCTATAATGACTTACATGTGACACCAAAATTTGAATTTCAATGTTTCTGACCACTGCAGACAAGCTGCAGAGTAGAGCCTACAGTGGTCAGTGACCAGTCCTGGGGCAGCTCTGCTGCACCACCACCTTTATCCAGATGTTTCAGGGGAGGAAACCATTATGTGCAGCTGCATGGGAATTTAAAAAGGCAAAAAATAAAGTTCCTGGAGATTGAATTTAGCCAGGATGCTGGTAATTATACCCCTGCTCATAAAAAAAAAAAAAAAAAGTTCCATGACATTATCTTAATGCTGATTTTTTTCCCCAGGCCACTTCTAGAAAAGCACTGAATCAAGGATCTTGCAAACCTGCATTACAAGATCCTGTGACTTTCTTTTCTTTTTCTTCTTTTTCCTGTTTTTCCCCTCTTTTTCCTCTTTTCCTCCCCTCCCCCCTTCCTCCCCCCTGTTGAGGCAATTAGAAGTCACCTATTTGAATTAGAAGTCATCTATATGAAACCCTGCAGCCAGGGCCAGCTCCTCGCTCAGTGTGTGCAGCCTCGGAAACCACTTGACCAAGCAGCAAAGGTGCTATGGCTCCCAGGCAAAATTAGATCCATCTACCCGGTGCCTGGCATAAGGGACTGCTGTTCCCCATGACCTGAGCCACACTATGTCTTCTGAGGGTCCATGTCACTTGAGGGAAAGTCTTCAGCCCGTCAGCACGAGCTCCACCACCGCTCACCTCTACCACACAGAACTCCCCTTGCTAACAAAAGATCTTCTTAGCTCACAAGGTTTTCAGAGAGAGACAGGGGATTCGGAAAATCTGTCTGTCCCAGTTGTTCTTCCCCTGCTGCTGGAGATTCATAGTCTTTATTTATGGGTTCCTGGAGGCTTCAGGGCCAACTAAACTTATCATTGTGAGTGATTTCTTTCCTGCAGTGCTTCTCAGCACCATTTAAAAGCTGCTGTGCATCAGTTTCCTATAGGTCACAGAAATTCCTACAGGTTTTGCAGCAGATGGCAGCTGAATGAAAGCATATTGGTAGAGAAATTCATCCCTGCTCCCTGGTCACAGAGCCACTCAAATGTGAAATTTCTGGAGCCTTGTTGGGGGAAGGAAAGAGAAGATCCTATACTGCTATAGGCGCTGCCCTGTACAAGATATTCTGCCACTTCATGGAAGTAATTTTCACTTTGTGATTTTAAGCTCAGTAAAGGGGTAAAACCAAAGGAATAAGCCTGCACGAAATCCCAGGAAGTAGGTTTGGGAAAAGTCCATATCAGGATAAGAGCTATCTTACTCAGAACTCTCTGTTCCTATTAAAAAAAAAAAAAAAGAAGCAAAACTTCTATAACAACTTCCGAGGCCCTGTTTTTCTTTTTTTATGCTCACGAATCGTTCCCGAAGAAAAGACAAATCATGTTTAGATTCTTCTCCTCTTTTCTATACTTCCATGAAAGCATCATTCTCAAGTCACCCCTTCCAAGGAGCACGCTTAGCTTTATGTTGTGCTCTCCTCTGCCTTATAGAAGCGACCAAAACCATCAAGACTGAGTCTGTCTCCAGAGCCCATAAACCAAAGCATACAATTCCTTTAATTTTTTTTTTCCTGGGGACTGAGGCAAAGCTGCAAGAGCTCGCTACTGAAGATTCAGGCATATGTCAAGTCCTATCAAGCTCTGATTTCCAAAAGAAACTCAAAGAGAGACTAGAAGTTCCTCGAAACATCTCAGAGAAAAGGTCTACACGTCCTCCTCCACGCTTCGTAACCAGCTGCTCTCCTCCACTCCCCACAGCAGCTTTACCTGCCTCTCCTCCATCACCATAATTACAGTCTCTGTCTTCATCAAGATACGCAGGAGCGGCTTTCCATCGCAATGAGTAATGGCTGTGGGAGGGACGGAAGCGGGATCACCAGGCAAGATGTGAGTGGGGAAGCAGGGACTTCCCCACTCCCAAGATGAAAGGAACTACCACAGGAGAGCAGGCTCTCCCCACGCTTCCTGAGGAGATGGGGTTTCTCTCTCTCACGTTTCCGAATGCACTGAGCACCAGAATGGCACGCTAAAACACATTCGCTATGCATTTGTAAAATACATGGAACTAAAGCACGCAAAGGGGAAATAATTTATTATTCTTTAACTGTCTTCCTAATTTTAAATTCATTTTGTCAAATCACGTTGCAAAGAATACCTTCCTCTCCTTAATACCTCGTATTTCTTCTTCACAGTTCATTATACACGCTCCCTTAATCAAATACGCTCCACCTTAGAAGTAATTATCAGATACTCCCCAAGGGCTAAGATTGCTGAATATATCATGGGTCTCTGCTGCGGTAGGAAAGCAAGCGAGATAGAGAGAGAACTCAGATGAGATTAATACCCTTGGCTACGCTGACATCAAGTTAACTTCTAACCCTGGAGGGAGTGGTCTTTCAAAAGCAACATGAGGTTGTGTGATGGGGCTACCGCCTAAATGAAACACAGAGATTTTATTCTTCCCCAAGTCCTCCACCTGCTAACACACGACTGTCAGTGGAGCAGCTGAAGAGATGTTCATGGGCTTGTGAGCACAGAAAATGAAATCGTCCCAGCTCTGGAGGGGCCGTGAGAGCTGCAGGACATTGCTCCTGCCTGACCCAGCTGGCAGTGGGCTCCCTCTGAGGGCAGGAGTGCCGACTGCTGGCGTGGGCTATGCCAGCAGCAGGTCACCTCTGGAATTGGATGCGCGGGGGGGTCTCGGTCCTGAGTGCGTGACTGTCCTCATGTGGCACCCTTGAAATGCTGAGCAACCATCAACAGCCGACTCTCCTCCGTGTGCCTGGGTGCCTGTGGAATATGAGCTGCAAGAAATGCTGTTGAGAAAGCTCACTATTAATTATGCTCCACAGTCCTGTTTTAATTAGAAGACAAACTGTTGTGGGAATACAAGCCTAAATTCAGATCTCAGGCCTTTTCATTAATAATTTTCCTTGAACATGTCAAAATATTGCAATCAGTTCACTCTTCTTCTTTTTTCTCTTTTGCCTCTCTTCTGGTTCAAGTGCTAAGGGCAGTTTGATGGTGAAGTGTTCTCTTCCGGGCCAGATTCTGGCATTATCCCCTCTTCCCAGCACTCTCCTTCCTTGATGCACAGTCAGGTCAAGGAAAGCTGGCTACAGTGAAGGTGTTTGTCAAGTCATGTAATCATTGAAGTATGCTGTGTACAGGTCTTGGTCCCATGGGCAGGTCTCCTCACTTCATTAGGTTGCACTTGCAGGAAAGAAAAAGATGCTAAAGCCTGCAGCATGCTTGGGCAGTGCAAAGGCATTGACCCTCCAAGGCTGCATCATCAGTTGGTATCTAAAAGCCCAAACGCACTTGAGAAACAATCCCTGTCTACCACCTGCAGCGAGCTCCTCACGGCCTGCGAGAAGATGATGAGGCGCACTCATGCCTGGGCAGGCAGCTGGGATGCTTACTGGTATTCTTCTCATTTAGGAAAATCCTGCTTTTGCCCAGGTTGTCTGGGAATGAGGGTGGGACATGTGCGCCTCAGCTGCATGAGAATCCATCCATCCCCGTGAGGCAACCAGCCAGTAGCACCTACCATATCTGTGTCCGAGACAGGGCCGAAACTCGTCACGTAAATGTCTGTCTTGACTTCAGTTACACTGTCTGGGACAAAAAAAAGGGAAAAAAGTGATTAGAGAAATGAATTTCCTTGTATAGGGAAGGGTTTGGGTTTTGTTACGTGGTGGTTTTTCCTGCCAGGCACCTCCCTGGCGAGCCCTCACCAAGCTGGCATCGTGCTCTCTGCTGTGCCCTGAACAATGGCTGATTTTATCACTTGTAATTGGGCAGATTCATCTCTGATGTAGCTCTGCTGCTTTACTCACACAGAGGATGAATGTATCCTGCACAGCCAGACAATGCGTGTTTACAAAATGTAGGCAGCTATGCGATACATAACATGGTACAGATCCACACATTTTCAACACAGAGGTAAGCCCTGATGCTTTGAAACTGCTTTTAATCTGAAATCCCATTGTGTTTCCCAGCCTGATAAACAGCCTAGCAATGTTCCACCAGTTTTAGGAAACCCTGGGTTTGTTACAGCTTCAGGCTTACCTGTGTGTAAAAAGAATCAATATTCTGATTGCCTTTTACTGCCATCGTGTTTGCTGTTCTCTTAAGTGCCTTGTTCCTGGCAAGCGGCTGGTCTTGCAAAGCTTGCCTGCATCACACGCTGCCCTTCATCCCGGGCTGAGCCACCCTTATGGATGCTGAACAGCAGCCTCCCTGTCCCAGCAAAACCGTAGAGCCCCAGTTCCTGCCCCAAGCGCTAAAGCCCAGGGACATTCTTAATCCCATGCCTTCAGGTAAAGATAAGCAGAAGTGCTTTGCAGAACACAGGCACCAGCAGGTATTATTCAAGCCAGACAGCACACACAGCTCTCATTCTTGACTTCATTATGAGTTTGGTGTGTTTCCTAACTGAAATCTCTGCTGCTGTCCCATTTTTCTGGGAAATCAAGGCACAGTGTCTTGCCAGATTCATGGGCTTATGCTCGGCCCACTGGCTTGTACTGAAAAAATGACAGATGAAGTGCCTTGAGTTTAGCACTACGCTACCATAAATCCTCACCTCTTTAGGGATAGATCATGCCAGTATGCTCCTTTTGTATAGCATTAGCTGGCTCAAAGCTGCTTTCCCAATGAAAGAACCAATTTAGACGCACAAAGAAGAGTTCATGTTTTATGTGTAGTACCCCATTTTGGACACTGCAGTAGCTTTGCAAGTATCCTGGATGGCCCATTGCTCAACTCAGTTATGGAAATCCTTCTGTCCCCTGACAGTTATTCTGCAGTACTATGAAGCTTAGTTTTGTGCTTCAAAGTTTTGTATCAAAAAATAAAATAAAGCATTCTGGCAGGGTTTTCTCCTTCATGGCTAAAATATACGTGTACATGTCTTTCATTATTATGGCTGGAAATCTTCTGACGCAGCTGTGGCTGATATTATTGTGCTACATAAGTAACCCTTGATCTTCTCTTGATGTGATAAAAAGAAGGTTAAAGAGAAATATGTATGCGATACACTTCCTGAAACACCCAGAAGCCAACAAGACATCATCCTGAACAAAATGAGTTATTTCTGTAAATCTTGAACACTCAGAGCATTCTCTTTGTCTCCCTCCAAACAAGTCCCCAAACAAGATACACAGCAGAGAAGAACATTTAGTGAAGTGAGGCTCTTTCCACTAACACATGCAGCGAGAGAAAGCTAATTATGTTTTAGAGAAAACACAAACTCTCTCCCCTCCTCTCCTCCCTTCTTGGCATTCAGTTTACCCAAGATAATAATTTACAGCTGTGATTATCAGATCAGGATCCATGGCTGCCCTAGGCCAGTGAAGCCAGTCCTTGTGAGGTGCAGAAAGAGTTGTCGCCTGCACCTGAAGGGGTGATCCTTGGGATCCAAGCACAAGGGATTCAGGAAGTGATGAGGAGGTAAAAAGGCAGAATTAGTTTTGGACACTTTTTGGTACGACTCTGTTATTTTTACATGAGCCTTTACGTCCTTGTCATGCTGTAACGTGGCTGTCACAGAGCTCCAGAGACCCCTCCCTGCCCCTTCAACCTACTGGCAAATTCAATCAAAGATAACAGCATTAATAAATACCATTAATTTGTTAATATTTATACTTTATTAATATTAAGAATAACAGCCCAGGTCTGAAAAGGATCCCCCACTGCCAGACTGCAGACGTACTGCCTGGGCCGGGCCATGCGAATCCACCAAACTCGGTGGGACCCCTTTGCGCCTGCAAGGCTGCGCCTCGTGCAGGGATGAGCTGGGGGGGGGCTGGCTCCGTCGCTGGCTTATTGATGTCCCCCAGCACTTCGAAAAATGGGCTCCCTGCACCTTTCATGGCAAAAGCCAGACTGAACTTTCCCTGTTAATATGTGCTCCTATGGGGAGGATTTGGTTGGGGTCTGGAGGGATTTCTGAAATTAAACCATTGCTATGCAAGCAGGGATTTCATCAGAGCTGGGAAATCCAGAAATAAGTAAAACACCAGTGGAACAGAGCCAGCTCTAGCCTCAGAGATTTGCTTCCTGCGTGATCCTACAGCCTGAGAGCATCTGCGCTGCTTGCAGCCCTGCCCAAGCTCATCAACGCTGTGATGGTGAGACCTTCTCCTCCAAAGAAACCAGGAGCTACTCAGTCAGCCTCCCCTCTCCTTACCCTCACACATAACCACCCTGACCCTGAATAAGAAGAAACTGCATCTACTTTTGCAGCAAGAGAAAGCTGAGACAGGAGTACCTCCTGCTTCTGCTCAGAGACGTGTCAAGGAAATCCTTCTCTCCTCATTCTGCAGACATGCTCACACTGCAGCTTGGCTGTCTTGCCTAGTTTTCACCAAAGATTTAATAATTAAGGACTATACTGTAGAGGGTTAGGCACTTTCTCTAGACCTGTTGCAGAACATTAAATGGCTTTTTTCCTTCCCTAGCATCATCCTTCCCTGTGACTCAAAGTTTTTTTACACGCATAAGTGATTCGAGCCTTCAAGCCTGCTGGGGTGGCAGGTGGATGTTGCCAGTCCTGTTTTATAGTTGGAGAAGCAAAAAAGGAGAGACTTGGTTCAGGTAGGAAGCTGAAGTGGAGCAAGTACTAGAGCCCAGCTCCAGCTGCTCCAGGGAACAGCACGAGCTGTTGCACCGCTGCCCAGCACAGGGCTTGGCAATTCTCTGTACAATCAACTGTGCTGCACAAGTACCCTCCAGCCCCGTTACTGAGCCTCACGATGCCCCAAGCTGCTGCCACCTGGGGATCCAGAAAGCAAAAAAGACCCCAAAGCAGTCACAAATCTAGAAGAGCAAGAGATTTTCAGGTTCAACGTTTGAACATGGGCAGAATTTAGAGAACCAAGTGGCATGCTATGTTTCCAAGCCATTTGTTTGAGGCTGATGCCCTTGACTGGGGGCTTTCCCCATTTAGAGGCTCAGCTTATTCCCAAGCTTCAACAGGACTGTGTTTCTAAAACCATCTGGAACCAGTGTGTGAGCAGGAACAAGGTGGCGCAGATCGATCAGAGCTGCCCCTTCTCCCACAGGGTACAAAGCCCCATCATGCCTGCCAGGCAACGCTGCCTTGCTCCTGCCTGCAGAAATCCCCCACAGCTGGGGAGATCTGCAATGCAAATGTAAAACAAAAGCTGTAACATCTCTTCCCACAGTGTTACCATGGCACTCCCTACACCTGCCTGCTCTTTAAAAGCTACCCCTCTCTTTTGCCAAGAATTTGCTACACCAGATCTAGTTGCTTGTGCAGGCGATAAACATCCCTATTAGCTCTGTGTGTAGGGCTGGATCCTGCCACCCCCAACCCCACGCCAGCAGGGCTGGTGGCTTCCCTTGGGCGTGCAGAAGATGTAAAGCGGCAGCGGTTGCTGCTGAGGTGCTTCAGGGTTTTCATTTCACACCCCCGTCCCCCCCCCGTCCCCCCCTCTGAGTCCCTATGTCCCATCTTCCTGACCCTGGCTTAAGGCAGATGTGCCCCCCCTTCCTGCAATCTCCCTTTTAAGTGCTCATCACTCCCTGGGCCTGTGAGGAGATAGCTATTATTTACAAAATGACGGAGTGCTATTTTTACTTGCTTCTTGGAAGCACTAGAAGCAGTAGCAGAGCTGGAATACAAATTACGCTGCCTCGCTGCCTTTCCCCTCGCCGGCTGCAGATTGTAGGGCTGCCTCTACAAGTGATTATGGGAGGCGGGGGGCACGAGGGGCTGAGGAGGCTCTTATTAAACGTCCCGCTGCACTCATCAAGTGCTGTTTATTTAAGAATCTCAGCCGTAATATAATCCACTCGGCCAGTTGTGTTTCGGCTCTTGAGGTTTGCGGATGTGCTGAACATAGTCACGTTTCCCAGGCGGGGGTTCCCAGAGGCTATGCCGCAAGCTAGCAGAAATGATGTGCCTGCATCTGAGCGCTGGAGGCTCCCAAACAATACGCACTATTAAAACAGGGGCAAAGCCACTGCGGCTTCATGCAGGGGATTCCTGGCTGCTATGCTGACGTCAGAGAGGCTGCACAGCTTTATCTCGGAGGGGATGGGGACCTCCTCGAGACTGTGCTCTGCGTGGCAGTGCTCCAGCTCTGCCCCAGGGCTGTGCTGGGACCCAAGGAGCTCGGAGGTGACAAGCTTGTCTGTACTGGTGTTTCTGTGCATGATGGCACAGCTGAGACTAGAGAGAAGAACAGTGCTGTTCAGATTCTTCTGCACCCAGGGGTACAAACCCTCAACCTGCTCCAGGCCAGCTTCTGGAGGTAGGTGTTTCTGAATTGGCTCCCTGTGAACTGCTCTGGACTCCAGCCAGACCAGTATCCCATCTCCAACCATGGTCACAACCTAAAAAGTAGAGTAACAAGCTGATAATGTCCATTAACACCTTCCTAGACTGCAACCACATTTAGCCTCAGCTCAGGAGTTTCTCAGCTTGATGAGGTCTCCTTGTTCAGTGATCCTCTTCCAAGGACCTGTCCAGAGTCCCCTCAAATACACAAAATCCTTTGGGAACGACTCCCACCAGCCTGTGGTGAGGACAGTGTCACCATGCAGAGAGAGGAGATGCTGACTAGCTCTTTCCCACCTCACATAACCCAAAGCGAGCACACTGGACAGGGTGATGCTTTACAGGTAACCCAGCATCCCCAGGAAGGGAGACCCAAGAAGTTGGTTTGTACTACCAACTTCCACCTTATGCCTTCTCCCAAATCCTTGCCCTGCTAATTAATGAGCAGCGGAAGGTAATTTTTGCAGCTGCACACAGAAGCTTTTTGGGTGTTTCATTCTTCATTTTCTCAGCCTCTCACTAGAGGGGTTTAATTTTCCTTCCAGTTTTAGCCTCTGGAGCAAAAGAAGTTTCCACGACCTTTGCTCCAAGCCCCATGAGCCCACCATAACCCAGGGCAGCGCTTGCCTTCGGAGTGCAGTCCCCAGCCAGAAACTCCACCCTCGGGTCCCTCCTTTTGCTCTGACAGCTTCAGTCCCATCGCACCACGGTGCTGCCTTTGCCAGCTCCTACCTTGTTTTTTCAGATGGTCTTTTAACCTGTGTTGCTGCCTTGTTTTGGGAAGCAGGAGCTGAGTTGTTTCTCCTTTCAGTAAGAAAAGAGGCATTGAAGAAGCAAAGGCACATCTCTGGATGGCGTAGCATGGGGTACCCTCTCTGTGACTTTGCCCTTGGGACTGCCATGCCAGTACTGGGAGAGGACAGGGAGGCACAAGCAGGGGTGTAAGTGGCCAAGGGGAGAGGGTAACCTTGCCTCTCCCTACAACCTGCCTTGCAAGAGCTGCAGAAATGGAGACATGACATCTTCTACGTCACCAACCACGCACAAGAAACCCCTGATGTAGCCTTCACTGCTGCTCTCCTGCTGCGGGGCCAGCAAGACTCTCAGACATACGTTAAAGATGCTTTTCTTGCATTTTGTTCTAGGGAGCTCAGGAATATCAGCACAGCAGGAAATATTTCAGTTAACATCACTGCAGTACTGTTAATGCCTCCTAGGCTTGTTCGGCCCAGCCAGGGGATACAGCTGACTCCAAGGACATACTCTGATGGAGCTCCTGCCAACCAAAGGTCACAAAGCAGCATGAGCTATTGCTAATGTCAGGACCAAAACCACCCCAACTGCACCTGGCATGCTTTCACACCAAGTATCCTGGGAACAGAGGCTGTGCATGGGTCAGGAGGTGAAGGCTGAGGAGCAGATATTGCAAAAAACCCGAGAAGGTACTGGCATTTCCTCCAGCATCTGCAAAAGGGAGAGAAGAGCTGGAGCGCAGAGAGATCTGGGCAGCTCTCAGCACTGTCCCTTCTTTCTCCCCAGTGGGTTTTGACTTGGGGATCTTAGACAACGTGTAGAGAGGTCACAGTCAACCTCTTCAGACTCTCAGTCCCAAAGTCAAAATAAGTATTTTCAGATGTTGCTTGGCTGTTTTAGTGCCTCAGCATCATTACTTGTTCAGAAGAAAAAGCCAGTCTCATATCTCAGATATTCACCCAGGTTTGACAAGTTCAGCCTGGGTATCTTTGCCAAAAGTGGACAGCAGCTTGCACATGTTCTTCTCAGAAGAATAACCCAGAACATACATTGGGTGTCTTGGTCCTGTCAGCAGCCTTCCTTGAATAGGAATAAATTGTAACCACCTTCATATATAGACTTATATAGAATCGAAACAATTGAAATCAGCTAGAAGCAAAGGCTTTTGGTAGCATACCACACAGCCCACAGAAGTCAATGCCGAACAGCAGTGATCATGGCCAAGAGTGTAACCAGGAGGGCTGGCAGCTGGCCCAATCCTTCACAGGCCAGACAGAGATAACGGCGGCATCAGGTTTAATTCCCCAAACTACCTGAAACACAAACACGTCTCCAGGAAAACTCACTTGGGCAGAAGCATCAAGACAAGAGAGGCCCCGTTGGCCCTATTTTGTCTGTGGGGGGAGGGTAATCCCAAAGGTAGGCCAGCCCACCCAGACCTGACACTGATGGCATCTGTCTCTCTCCAGTGAACATAGAGATAAGGATGACCAGGGTTCCCATGGATGAAGACTGACCTTAGCCTCATGCTCCTGCCTGGGACAACATGGTTAAAGATGATGGGACGCTCATCCACTGCAAAGTGGGGTCAGCTAAGGACTGAGCACTGGGAAATCTATACTCCGCAGAATAAACCACACAGCAAGGAAAGAAACAATATAAAATTCTGAAACAAATGTCTTATCTCAGCAAAAGCAGGGTGAGTAAAAGCCTGCAGGGGATTGCCAAAGAGACCTTTGGATCAGATCTGTATCTAGCTCTGCCTATGTGTCATGAGCTATTTGTCTAATGCAGTTTTGCTCAGCTATTTGCTCGCTCACAGAAGTGGTCACCCTGTCTCACTCAAAGCTGAAATAACTCAGTCTTTGTAAACAGATCTGACCCCCTCAGTTACACTCCCAGTGACTTCTGCAGAGTTATGATCAAGAAGGCTTCACATTTGTACAGGAAACAAGGCTATCTGCTGCTCTCTGTGAAAGCATCAAGCCTGTCCCTCCCATCCTGTGGTGCGCCAAGGCATCTTTTCACAGGGGTTGTCTTATCACCCACCACTGCTGCTCAGATCCTCTGGGACTGCCAGCGTTTACTGTACAGCCAGTTCCCAAGGAGCTGCTCTGCGAGCCACAGTGATTAATCACTACCTTCTCTCTGGTGTGACGGCACATCAGTGGCTACAATTGCATGTCCTCCAGCCAGACTAGAGAGAAGTCATCAAATCTGTGGATACAGATACACGTGTGGTATCACTGCTAGCTGTGCTCTCACTCCTTTCTCCCCCCAAGTTGTATATTTCAGCATAGGAGGAGCAAGAGGTTCAGAAGAATTTCAGGGGCTTTCTCAAGCGACAGCTGACAATGAAACTACTCACACATGATGAGAGAGATCAGCATGGTCTACAATTACATGTGCTTAATTTTTCAGTCTAGATGAAGTGAGATAATGCCTGTAAAATCCCTCAGAGACAGCCTACTGCCCTGGCTCTCTCGCTTAGCAGGGCCAGTGGAGAGCTGATGCAATGAAGAGATTAATTCCCTGTCTCACACGGCATGCTGCATACGCAGCGCTCTAACACGGCTGCATCCAGTGTCCTCTGCAGGAACAAGATGCAGGACCATGAAGTGACAGAGTTACCACTTGACCATGGCTTGTCTGGGATTTATGGCACACTCTAATGCCTAGATGGATGTCTTACTCCCAGGTGACCCCTGGGGCACAAGCCACCCCGGGCACAAACTCCTCAGGTTACGTAGTAGGGAAGATTAGCTCAGTTCTTGGAAGAGAAATCCCTAAGCAGTCTCCAAATGCACTATACAAGGGCTCATGGCTCTGACCCAAGTCTGAGCTCTCTCCATGCCTACGTAACACACTGGCTACAGAGTTCGGATCAAGGCATAACTGCTGCTGAAAGCAGAGGAGTCAGGCACACCTTGTTTCTCCTTGCTTCCGAGTAAGCAGGGACCCAATGTCCCAGCACAGTGCTGAGAGGCACACAGGGCATCTGCTTGCCCCTTTTGGGTGAGAAACTGCACACCATCCCTAGCACTTCCACATGAATAACAGCACAGGGTAGCCCAGTTTTCTGATTTTCTGAATGCCCTGCACAGAGCATGCTACACTGCCCCTTTGTCTCAAGATGCGATGAATAAGGGAGCTCTAAGCATACCTGATGTGGTGGGTAAGTCCACGTCTTGCTGTAGAAGGTGCTATCGAGATTTCACACTCTCCCATGCTGGAGAAAGGCATTTTCTCACATTTACCAAGAGCAAGAAATGCAGGTTACAGCTCTATCCAGAAGAACAGCCTAGGAGAGATGCTGCTCTACCAGTAGTGGAGCTAACAAATGCTGCTTTCCCGTAGATCAGTGTTTCCTGCCCGTTTTTCTGATGCCTAACACCAGTTGATCCCATCCAGTAACCTCTCTCTACTTTGGGTCTTTTTCCACTCAGGTGCATAATTCCACAAATCTTGGAGGGACTTAAATCTCTAAGATATCAACCTTTCTGTCAGATTTTGTTCAGATCAGCCAACGGGCTCAAAAGCTTTTAGAAGACAAAAGACAGAAAGAAAGATGTGGTAAGCCTTCCTCCATTAGGAGCCCAAGCAAAAAACTACTGCAAGACCTAACAGAACTATGCATTTGGCTCACAAAATGTAATTCATCTTTCTCTCCTTGCCCTGTGCAGGCATACACACGCAAGTATTCTTATTACTGCATTAAGTGACATAAAATACACATCCAGAAGTTAAAATGAGGATGCGGTGCAAGTGAGTGATAAACATGAAGTCCAGGAGGAATAGAAGAGCGAGTCAGATAGCAGAGAGAGTCAGAAGCAGCAACTGCTAGAGGATGTGCAGTCATGGAGGCTTTACACACGCCCCTCATTCTCACACATACAGACTACAAACAGAGACTACAAATTAGTCGAGCTATTTTTGCCACAGACAGAAAAGACAGAACGAACAAAGCTACTGTAGTTACTATTTTAAGGACTTAGGACACCCTCAGACGCTGTGAAGACAGGGGAGGAATATGTATGTATGAGCACGCTTTTAGAGGTTCTACAGCGCTTTGAGACCCTGTGGTAATGGAAGAGAGATGCTACATAAACAAGTTCGTTATATATTATAAATACAATGAGAAAATGTGTGAGCGTAAATTAGCATGCATAATTTAACATACTCAGTATTAGAGTCTGCCCTTGATGGCTAAGCCAGAGGTGCTCAGGGAAGGGAATCCCTGCCAGTCCCAGCGGACAGGGGAAGAGCATTCGGACAACACCGTGCTGCCGGTACCAGCTGTGGCCCTAAAGAAACCAAAACCAGGAGAATTTTGCTGACCACAGGGTGGTCCCGCAGGGTGTCTGCACAGCTGTACGCACCAGAGGGAGCAATGAGATGAGGGTAAAAGTGCCAGACTGGTACTTCAGCATCAGGCAAACCTCTCCACGTTACTTGCAAAATGCCTGTGTTTTGTTTTGGGCCTACCTTCCTGACCTCATCTTCAGTTAATTTCCCTCTTTAGGGGCTAGTGACAGTGTTCTTCTTGACCACATCAAAGCATCTTGGCAAACAGTACCCCCAAGGAAGGACTGCACAGGTCCCGTGGCCCCGGTACTGTGGCTGAAGTTGCACATACACAGGAGAGAGAAGGCACCAGAACAAAGCAGCCACTGGGCTGCTGCCTTTGCTCTGTCCCTTCATATGTACATAGCTCAGCTGGGAGAGTCAGTCATTAGACCAAGGTTATCCAGAACCTGTGCGGACATGGTACACCTCTGAAGCTTCTCTATCAGGGAGCCTGCAGACTGACCTTGCTTACCCTCTTTCCTAAAAACATTGAACGTTTTCTTAACTCATTCTCAGCAAGTCTTTCTTCAACAGAAATCATCACCTCCCAACAAGCCACTCACATGCTTGAAGAGGAGCTGCAAAAACTTCAGATCAGTGCCAGCATTTGTAAAGCAATTACTGAGCTCTGTAATTCATCAGAGCTCAAGGCAGATCCCCAGAAAAAAGATAAGCACAAGAGTGCAATACAAAACTGCCATTGCTAACCTGATAATCATTGATACATAGAAAACAGCTGGAAAGACTGGAAAGCCCAAAAACAAGTAGGGAAATGCAAGAAAAAGCAAATGAGAGACACACTGCATTTCATTAATTTTATGTCATCGCAGAGGCAGAAAGAATCAACCAGATGTCTCAATCAAGTGCGTGAGGTTTGTAGGCTGAGCTCTGAGCTCCAGTCTCACCCTTGGTGCTAATCTGCACCATGGCACTGAGCATGTAATGGAGGTCCACTGTGCCTCAGTTTCCCCATCTGCCTTTTAGAGAATCACAGAATGGTAAGGGTTGGAAGGGACCGCTGTGGATCTAGTCCAACCCCTCTGCCAAAGCAGGGTCACCTAGAGCTTTGAGCCTCAGCGCTGCCTTCTCATGCCTCTGGCTATAACTTGTTCAAGGTTGCTCTGCAGACTGAGGATTGTCAGACCGCACGACAAACTGTGGTGTGCAGAAAAGAAAAAAAAGAAGTGGCTCCTGGGTCTTGCTGTATAGCTGAGAGGAAGAGTCCATTTAGTTCTCAAGCTTGTCCCCTGAGGCCAGCATCAGGTACTGAGATAAAGATACAAGAAAACCATAGCAGGGAGCAACACAGTAATTTGCACTCTGGTTCTCTTTTCCGTTAGCTCCTGGCTGGCATTTCCTTCAGCAGAAGAACTTAATCAGCTCCCGTGATGGTGTGCCTCCGGTGAGGCTTTCGGCATCCTTCACCACTGCCCCGAGGGCAAGGCAGACAAGTGCTTTCCCTTCCTTATGCACCCCAAGGTAGGACTGTGTGACTGCTGAGCTGCCTGCAGAGCCATGGTCTCCACCGAGCTGCCTCTCCCCCATCACGCACGGGTCACTGGGCTGCATAGCCACTGCTCATTGAGTTAGCAGCAATGCCAATACATGGTACAAATCAACTTATTTCATTCACATTGCCTTGCACTGGTCAATTTAGCATTTCCTCTGATGCTGGAGTCCTGTCATAGAGCACAGCAACCTCTCCTCACCGCCTGGGCTCGCCTGTCTCCCTGTCTTCCCTCTGCACACCTTGCTGCCAAGGCACCAAGCAATGCATTAGACAGCATGGACTGCGAGTCCACCTCTGCCACGTGGAAATAACTCCTCCTGTGTCTCCTGTCCCAGACACGCAAGGATCAACAGAGAGTCTCTGAAACACAAGCTAAATCCCCGGACACACACTGTGCCCCTCCATCACATCTCCCCTCTCACCCGGCTTCCCCACACCTCCCAGAGAAGTCACTGGCTGGCAAACAGGGCCAGCAAATCCCAGGAGCAGCGGGGTGATCCACACGTGCCAAGACGGGCTTATTTGTGTCCTTGGGTTGTTTTATCCCCAGGTGAGCAAAACCCTTTCAGAGGAAATTCCATTATGGTCCTAAATCTTCCCCTCCCCAGCACTGTTCAGACACCAGCATTGTCTGTCCTGTGGAGGAAGGCTTTTTGTCATAGTCACTCACAAAAATTTGGCAACAAATGTCAGATTTTCAGTTCTGCCCACTACATGAATTACGATATGCTGCATAATACTCTAATACTCACATCAGAGACAAGCAGAGGGCAGATGCCTCCAGATGTAATTTTTAATTTCCTTTGCTAGGGAGAATGTTTTCTTGTTTTAGCGATATGCATTCAAAGCGTTCCAGTTGCCATGGCAACTCTCGGCTTCCACTGGAGATGCCATTCTTCATGCCATCCCTTCAGCATTAGACATCTCCTAGCAGAAGTTTTGAAGAAATGTCTCTCTTAAATATATATTTATTAGAGACGGTGCCTGCAAGTGTGCTTTATTGACACATTTCTTAGGCGACTCACATCCTACAGAGAAGAAAGCTGTCTCCAGAAATATGCTGGCTGTCAATCTGCCTTTTCTCAGCTTCTGTTTTCAACCAGAACTCTCCTCTCTTTTTCTGCCACATACCTATTAGCCAGAACCCGCTCCCTTTTATTTTTTCTCCATTCCTTTCTGTTCCCATCACTCTTCCCCATGCCCAGTCTCAGCCCAGCTCCCTGGTAATGCAAGCACAGCAGGGGAGTGCCCAACCAATCCAGCACACGCTGAAAGTGCCTGCACCCATTCACTGCCTGCTGGCATGGGTGCTGCCCAGGGACCCCCTCTTCTGCAGGCAGAGAGCCATCACAGACCTCGTTATACATTTGCATGCAGACAACAACCCAAAGTACTGCCAAATAAAGACCACTACAAGAGCCTCTCAGGCTCGGAGGGCAACATCAGGAGCATCTGCATGATCTCTGTCCCCAGTTGCTCTCCCTGTGCCATCTGGCTGTAGCCCAATGGGTACCACGAGCCCTCCGGGAAGGGGTGAGCACATCAGAGCACTGATCCTGCTCCCCAGCACAGGACCCTGTGCATGGGGCTCCCACATTGACTGGGGGAAGGATTTGTGCCCCAGGTCTTGGTTATCTGGTGCCGCTCGGGCACTCTGTTGCAGCGGTTCACAGCAGTGCGGTATCTCTCCGGGCTCCATGGTTGTGGAGCTGAGGGATGCTGAGATGGACCCACCTCCCTGCCTAACACGTTGCCTTCCCGGCCGCGCCGAGGCATGCTACCTGCTTCCGCTCCCACACAGTCCTCTTCTAACCATTACACCCAAAAAACCTGTGCCTCTGGCTCAGAGACCCCCTGCAGACAAAGTGAGATGTAACATCCCACCCACAGAAGCTTCCAAAGATTTTTTGCAGGATCCCAGGGAGAGCTTCTGCTTCAAGCTGTGCAGGCAGCCCCCAGGCCCACTGCCCTGCAGGGGCAGGGAGGCCCCCTCACCCCACAGGGATGTCCAGGCTCCTCGGATCACCAAAGCCCTGGGTACCACAGTGCCCACGAACCTCACTTGCACCATGCTCAGCATCTGCCACCCGAGCTCCCGACAGCTCATTGGAAAGAGGCAGCACCAGCCCTGGCAAGGGTCCCAGCAAGAAACCATTCTTACCGCTCTCTAATAGAGCTGTAACATTACAGCTTCAAATTGCCTTCCTTCAGGAGACAAATCCAAGCAGGTAAATTGGTAGGAGCTGAGAGGATCCAGAGGCTGATGGAGCTAATCCCAGGCATGTTTAAATGCAAAGGCCCAGGAAGCCTCACTCAAACCCAACATGATCCCTGAACCTCGCTGCTGTGTTTAATTCTCAGGTGCAGCCTGCTCAGAGGGGTATGAAAAGCAGAGGAAAACGAGAGCGCTGTGAGCAAAAGCCACACACCGGCTTCAAGGTGAGGACATTGGCCCTCAGTAAAACCAGGCACCAGCCAAACAGCTGCAAAACATCAGCTTCCGTTCACCCCATGGTGGAAACCACATGGATAAACACTGCTGTTGTCCCTCTGAGCAATTTAGAAACATTTTCTTAGCCCAGCCTCCAGCAGGGACACACGGGCTTAGGGGACACTTCTTGCTGACTCTAGACTTCACATTAATTGTATTGTCCCACCAGCCATTAATCAAACATCTTCCACTGGCATTTTTATGGAAAATCAATTTAATAAAGTAGGTGGGAGTCCACATGCTTCCATAACATCAGATAAATATTCATGGGGCTTGTGCTGCTTTAGCTAAGTGAGTTTTTTTAAATTTAACTGGTGCAATTTCCTTGTTCCTTAATACATAGCTTGGCTTGCCCTTGTTCAGGAATAGAGATGAGGTGGGACTAAGCCCTGCACTGGCTTGCTCTCAGGAACACCAAGGAACAATTCTTTACTATCAAGCCAACACCTTTTGGCAAGGATATTGTCATCTGTAATTGGAAATTCTGATCTGCTGGGGTCAGCATCACCTGGTGCAAATCCCCAGAGCCATGGCTGAATTCAGAAGGGCCATTTGGAGTTGAGAACTCATTTCCAACCATTAAGAGTGTGGACACCATTTCTACCTCCACGGGTGTGCCATTTGATTTCCGCTTTTCCCTCCCTGGTTAAGCAGCTATTGTGCTCCAACAGCAAAAGCTAATGAAAGCTATTGGAAAACACATTCCCCTGATGCTTACTGAAGGGGGTTAAAAGGCTTTCAGCTACCAAAATACACAATGCACCAGTGAATCAAAAACCACCCACACAAATCTTTAAAATTTGTGGGGTGCATGAGTCCTACAAGAAGGGGCGAGCACCAAGCTCATCCTGACTGACACAACCTCCGTCTGCAGCCCTGGCTGTGAGCATCTGCCCTGGGGAGAGCAGGTTAACCCCTCACTCCCCGAGGAGGCTGCAGAGCAGCCGTGACCGAGGCTCCTTACTGCAGTCCTTCTCAGAGGCAGTTATTAGAGTCCAACTGGAAGAAAGGAAAAATCCGACACGTTGATCAAATTTAGTAGAAAGGCAAGATTCAGACAGTCCTTACCAGTGAGAGATTTTACAGTGTCTAACAGCTTCCTTGTTAGCTGGAGCAGTGAGGAGCTGCAGCTTCCAAAAAGCAGCAATGCAGGGCAATTCAACTGCTGCCAGGACTCTTGTCGTGTTATCCTAGTGATACCCTTCTCTTGAAAGGCAGTGCTTTAGAAATCAAGCACATCATCATTTTGCCTGTGCTATTAATGCAAACTGACTTGTTTTCATCGTTACAGCCTCGACCTAATTCCCCGCGCACACGCTCCCTACAGCAGCTCAGATCTCTGGACAGGCTTTGCTTTCCCTGTGCTTTAATGACATGAAGGTTGTGACCAGCCCTGCAGACAGGCACAGATAGCCCAAGCCCAGGCACGGAGTGCAAACAGCTCTTCCTGCCCCATGCGCCTCCGCACACGAGCTGTTGAGGGTCGCGTTTCCCATGCCCTGGCTCCAGGGTGGAGGTGGTATGAAGACGAATGGAGTCCATGAAATGCCACCACATTCAGTTTCCTCTCAGTCCCACCAGCTACTGATGCAACAGGGATGGGCAATGCCCACTTTCTGATGCCGTGAGACAGTCTGGTCACTCAGTCCCTCCCAAAACACAGCATCAACCGTGGGGACAGTTCTCCTGCAAGCCTCTGAGCCTACTGATTTCTCAGATTTCCCCCCTATTAAGACAGCAGTCCTGCTTCTGAGAGATCACCCTTGTTGGAGACAAACTGCCTGTCAGCAAACAGCATTAAATACAGAGTATCATATTCAACAGATAATGGCATGCTTTTAGTTTTTTCTCTCTTGGATGCAGGTCACACAACTACTGTCATCTCCAAATGCTGAAATCCTAGATACGAAAAGGTAAAGCTTAATTGCCTTGAACAGCAGCTCTTGTATTGACTCCAACATAAGACCCATAAATATTAATACAGCTATATTTAGCCCTTTCAATTATACATACAAAATTAAACATCTTTCTGGGAACAAATCAGTCCAGATAGGGTTTGGTGGTGGGTTTTTTTTTTCTCTTTTCCCTTTTTAATGCATTCTGCATCAAAATAACTAATTCCAATGGATCTAAAGCTCTAAAAAAAACCCCAAAACAACAGTGGATGGAGGCAGAGGCTTAAAGATACTTTCACCTGTTTCAACCAACTTTCTCTGCAGGTATTCAGAGGCACTTGCATACTCCTAACCTCACCCCTGTCCCACCTGTTTCTCCTCTTATTTGTTAGATTCAGTTCCTTTTCTGGCTGGCAGCAAACTGGGACCCACTGAAGGTGTGTGCACAGAGTGGGGCATGCGGGGGAACCAGCCCAGCCTGGGACCTTGTGGTCCCCAACACCACCGCTGGGATGCCTGAGGAGGAAGTCCCGTCCGGCTGGAGAGGAAAGATCTCATCTGCAGCACAGCTATGCCCACACAATGCCTTCTGCAGTTAAATACCTTCTCTTTTGTATAAAAATCGCATCCACTTTCCTGATTTGCCCATTAATCATACGTCGCTTTCCTTGCCAAAGTGGACTTCATGGTATTAACGTTACATGACAAAAACAAGCTATCAGAAAGCTTCTCTCATGATTATGGCTAGATTGATCAGGAAAGAAGAAAGGAGTTTTCATGCTTTTGTTCTTTAACCCTTCCTCATGCAAGCAGACAGGGCCCTTTTCTAGGAAAAGGCTTTTTCAAATTCTCGGGTGAGACTAGGTGCATCTGTCCAAAGGAAACAGCTCTAATCTTGCAAGCACAAAAGTCTGTAATTCAATACCCACATGTGCACGGACCCTTTACAGAAAACACAACTTGTGGAAAGAAGAGTTTGTACCTTTACTTTTTGCAGGACAGTAGCCTTAACTGGCTAAAGTGACATTCACAGCTCTCCAGGAGACATGTCTTCAGGTGACTAAGTACAAATGCAGGACTGCAAAAATCTGATCTGGCCTGTATGGATACAAAGAACTTCCTCGGCAAGAATTCAGATGGGTGCAGTAAGCCTTATGCACAGCCTCTGCTACCTTCCCCTGTGCAAATTGCTGTGTTTTGCAAATTGTGGTTTTGTGGTTTTTTTTACAGTCATCAGATCGTTTCCTTCACAGAGTTTCCTCTATCAGAACTGATCCTTCCAAAAAAGAGGCATCTGAAATGACTTTTGCAAGGTTGAAATAGTGTCTTGAATTTTCAGACACAATTTATTTTGCTCCAGTCATGAATCATTCCATCCACTGATTCAGTATTAACTTTGTCATCAATGCAATTTTCCTGCAGGTTTGGGGGAGGGAGGGGAAATCATATGCTTTTTCCATGCCTATTGTTCCCATCACTTTGGTTTGAATTATGTTATTCCAGAAGGTGAAGTGAACGGGGTGTCCTTTTCTCACAACGCAAATTGCAGATTAAAAACTCTAAGCTATACTCTATGTTTACAGTTGCCAGTACTCCATTTTTGTTTATTTTTTTAAATAAACATTAGCTGTCTGTCCTTCCGAAGGAGATTTTTAAAGTAAGCTACAGGTTAGTACACACAGACAGAGAAATCATTACATAAACCTCCTGGCCCACCAGACTCAGTGAGAGTTGTGCCATTTACTGCAACAGGGTGAGAATTTCACTGACACTTAACTACTTGGTTAAGGGACCCTGAACGGTTTAGCCTCATTGCCTCGCAGCAACTCACTCCCCAAAGCCCCATACATCTTCCAGAACCTCATGAATATGCCAATATTTTTATTTAACCAAACAATAACCTTTAAATAAATGAAACAGCATTAACAAGCTAACAGGTCTGAATCAGCAGCAATAACCCCCCCACCGCAAAGGGGCCAGGTAGATGTGATTTGATTGCTTCTTCCAGTGGAACCGGGCTGAAATTCACCACAAACATGATCAATGACTTCACCTCATCAGACATAATCAGTGCCTCAGTACAGGTACATAAACTGCTGCAAATATTTTATCCTCCAGCTCAATGAATAAAATAGCTGCTGTTTCCTCAATATTTGACCAGTTGTTTCACCACCAGCTTCCCAGAATAAACCAATGAAAGTTGTTTTTAAACTCTATAATATCTAATATGAAAAAAAAATCTTATTTCACAATCCATATCAAAGACACATTATAAATCCTTTATGTGGGAGTAAGTGAATGGAAATTCTAGTAAATGAGAAGCTGCCATAGTCCAACAGATCAATAAAGACATCCTTGCAAGCAGTTTATAGCCATCTCTAACATCATCTACTAATGTTCTTAAAACCATCTAACACATGTTCAACATGCTTAAACACCAGCTCCTATCTTCCAAAGTCATTATAAACAAATAACGCCATCCCGTCTCCAACATGTACCCACCAGCTTCCCCCCAGCAGGGATCTGCTGCCTAATGCTCACACTGATTCACTGCAGGTGTCTGATCTAGCACTGAAGCTGCAAAGCATTCCTCCAGTACAAATTACCGGGGTAAAACTTCCTCCAAATGGATTCACTTTCCCAGAGAAATTTCTCAGCCTTTGGGAAAAATCTTACTTCTTGCTTACATGTGTGGATCTATGGAGGGGCTAGCAGCTTGGGGCAGACTCCTCACTGGAACCACACACAGCGAATGAAGGCACCATCTAAAAAAAGGCATCCAAAGTAGCATGAGAAACACCTTCCCCTCCACAGCCCAGCAGCCTGGGGGCTTGGCTGTGGCCCCTCTGGAGAGCCCAGGAGGTTGCAGCCTGAGGACAGCCTCCTCCCTGGTGATCAGCTTCGGCCACGCAACTGCCCCGTGGAGAGGGTGGCTGGGCATTGACCCACCGTGGTGGTCCACTCCCTCCCACTGCACTGCAGGGTCACAGGCAGCTGTGAGATGCCCCCAAAAGACCTGGTGCTGACCTGAAGCCCAGGTGCCGTTTCACACCAAAAGCTATGAATCTCTTTTCACAATGGGTTTCTGACCCCTCCGGAGTGTTTGCGATATCCCTGAAGCTTTGATACAGGCTTGTTTCCCTAAGCAAATTCATAACTTATTTAAGAGAAGACTTTCACCCTCAGGCATAGCTGTCAAGCCCATATTCCTCACTTGCCTTCTAATGTGTGCATGCCTTTTCACACAGAGCTCCCCCTCCCTGTACGCCGTGGGTTTAAACAGCAGCACAACTGGGATTTCTGCATGAGAGAGGAGAGCATCAGGGCTGTGCTAATCCATGGCAAAGCTGCCTTTGGAGAGCTGCATCCAAGAGGAAGACAACCTTTTTTTAATTTGTTCATAGATCTTAACTTCAGAAGATTGACAAGACAGAGCAGGGTCCCCATTGCCCAGAAAGGTAAATAGTAGAAAATGCTGTTCAGGCAACGCCTCAGCTTCAAATTAAAACTCACCAAGGAATCTCAGACAAAGACAAAAATCTGAGATAAGACATGGATTTTTTTCCTAAGAAAGGATCAAATTCCTCCCCCTGGAGTAATCAATACAAGGCATGAAGTCAGATCAGAGAGAAGACATGAGAAGTTGGGAGAGGTGGAACATTAAGACAGAAAAACAGATTAAACACAGTCCTGAAACCCTGGAATTCATAACAAACCACAAAGGACCACTGGATTTGTCATGTAATGTTTCTCTTGCACAAACAATGGGCCTAGAGATAATGTTTGTGACAAACCGTAGGTAGCTTCATCGCATGCAGGTGAAAAAACTGCAGAAGAGCTCAAAGCCAGACAAAGTTGGGCCTCCCTGAACACCTGGGGACCAGCTCTGCTGCAATGGCCTGTGGGACACACTGCAGTGGGACTCTGCCACCACTGCTCAGGTGTCCCCACAGTCACAGGCAGTGGCCAATGCTGCTGCCAAGGGACGAAGAGCAGCCCTGCCACCACCCCTCTGTCCACCACCGAGCACCCGAAAGCTGGGCTGCTGCATGCTGCAACTTTACACACACCCAAAGAGATCGTGAGGGTCCCTTCCCCAGGGCTTTGCAACCTATCTGCAGAAGAAAAGGACAGTTTCAACATTTGATCCAGACTTTAGGGAACACAAGTTCTCTAAACTTCAGTCTGCACATTTTAACAATTTCTACCCACTGTTACGGGTTACTCTCACTGCAAACAGCTTTCTTCTTGAATCTTGCCAGCCAGATAAGCCCTCACTGTTCCAGCTTGAGGAGCACTGCACTTTCGAGAAGGCAGTTCTATAATTTAATTATTGTATTTCAGCCCCTCTGCCTTAATGCTCACATAATAAAAGACAAGCCCTTACCTGCAGGAGGTCAGGACAAAATGAGGGATGCGCTGAGGTGTAACACACCAGGCATCTCAGAGGAACATTTCAACCTAAAGGGAGCCTCTCTGAACTTTGAACTTAAGTCCAAAAGTTCTTGTCCATCTGCATCTGAATGAGTGAAATACAGGTGGCAAGACAAGGATACAGATGTTTCTCGCTTGCTCAGAAGCCATTCTGCCAAACTACACTGTCATCAAAAAAGCAGGAAGAAACACTGCATCGCAGAAAGAAGAAACAAGAAAAAGTCCAACCGAGGTCACTTCACTTACAAAAGAATAAAGGGAATACACCAGCAGGATAAATATTAACAGGTGGCTACAAATCAACATCATTAGCAGGGCAGAACTGACACAGTAAAGCCAGATAAAAGCTACTGTAGGCCCATGTTGGGTATCCTTGATTTGAGTCTTACTGAGAGAAGCAGAGAGTGACTGCACCAAAACCTACTCGAGTCCAGGGGCATCTGTGCTGAGCTAATCGTGGGAAGGGAGATGCTGACAGACAAGCCACAAAGAGCAACCCAGTGGAGATAATGAAGAGGAGACACCCATGAGCCTGAGTTGCTTTCACTCTCTGGATACATCCAGGTGTGAAGGTACAATCTGGGGCTTCCCCTCTGCCTGGATGTGTCCCACTTACTGCCAACCCTGAGGACAAGGAATGGGTGCCATGCCCTGTCCCCAAGGGAGAAGAAACCAAAGGGCTGAGTGTCTTGTTCTGCCTAGGGAACTGCACTGCTTTAATCCAGTTGCCTGTGTTTGCTGGTCTCAGTAAACCCCATGCTCTCAAAATTTCGGCAGGCTCCTACCCCTCATCTGTCCAGGCGCATGTTGTGCAGACACAGACTGGCAGGATGCTCGCCAGCCACCACTCCCTCAGCGTGGCCGAGTCAGCCATTCAGGGACTCCAGAGACATGAGGTAGAAGCTTCAAAGAAATACCATGAGTTACCTTATAAGCGATGCTGCATCCAGGAATGAGAACACCAATCGATCCTAGCCTAGCTGCTTAACATGGTACAAATTACTTTTTAATTGCAATTGGAGAAACTGCCTTATCTAGAAAGTTTACAGCCCATCTTTTAGAAAACTGAACAGCCTATGCTCTCCTCCTTTTGCTTGGGGTAAAATCTTTCCCTGGTATCCCCTGGCAAATATCTGGAGCGCAGGCTTCCCCTGACCACCCAATACAGACACTTTGTCCACCACTGCTCCAGATGCCTTCTGGGTTCCTCATCCTTACACAAAATAGCACCTCAGACACACCCCCGGCCCCCCATGAAGCAGACAGTCTCTGACTGAGCTGGAATCAATCCCTACCCTGTTTTGGAAATAGCTACGGAAAGGCCCCACTTGCCTCCTCCCTGGGCAGTAAGATGCTCCCCAATAGCTATGTGTTGCCAAAGTGTGTTAAAAGGATTCTCCAGACTGTAAGGAAGGAAAAGGCTGGCGCAAGTCTAGAAACCTCTCCTCCTTCCCCTCCCCAGGCATTCAAGATATGGTTGTGCTTCAGTTGCCCCGCAATGGACCCAAACTTCACCAGTTAGGAAATTCGTCTGCAGTAGGTACAGCTGCACACGGACCATCACCAAACTTCAAACAACCCAACCACTGCATCCCCTCTCATGGTAGCTGTGCTGGGAATCACACTGGCTGTGTAAGGATTGCGGAACTTCAGTCACTCTTGACAGTAAGCAGCACAAGTATATACAGGGTATTTTTGTGAATTAGTCATTCTTGGAGGATCGCTCATGGTCCCATCACTCACATACTGCTCCCTGACCATCTCTTGTTTTCGGTTATATGATGTCTCTCCATTTGTCAGCCAGTTCTACCTCTTTCTCCTGGCCACATCTCCTCTCTCCGACTCTTGCAAACAAGCCAAACTCCAGGTTCAAAACTGAGGCCTCTCTGTGTGCCAGCTCTGCAGGAAGCCCCAGCAAAGAGAATTCGAGAGCTATAAATAGATGCCACTCATTGCAGCCCCTGAAGGGCTGGGCAGAGGATCTGCATGATTGCACAGCTCCAGACTGGGAATGGAGGCCAGCGCTGTCCGTAGAAACTCTCTCCGAGGGAGATTTTCTTATCCGGCAAGGTTGGCCATGACAACAGATGTCTCCATCTCCTCGGGGTCCATTTCTCTTCCTCTTCTGGCTTAATAACCAATCTGCCCTGTGTTTTCCCAGGGGAAACACAGGTTATCTGCTGACAGTTCCTTCCTCTCCTCCCCCACTCTGAGTCCTATAACACAATCTATTTATGCAGTTATCCCTTCCACAAGCCCAGACTGTATTTCAGTGGTCATGGCGTCAAACAGAAGACTCAGTTCTGTCCCTAACAGCAAGCCAGCTCCAGCTCACCCGGCAGAGACAAGGAGAAACCTCCTGTCAGCCACAGAAGACTTCTCTGTGACAACAATGGTTGTGTCCCCAGTGCTACAGGGTGTTCCTGCAGAAGGAGGGGTCTGACAGTCACCCTCCCCCCCTCTAAGCTAGCCTGCAGTATGCTCACAAACCTCTATGTGCCATCAAGATTGCAAGGACTTCTCGCTGGAGAGAATGTCCTGAGCCATCTCCTGGGAGCAGAAGCAGCAGCAAGGCACAGGACCACCCTCGCCTAGAGCCTAGCTCCTGATCAGCCTCAGCACTGGTTTTCTTCAGTTTGTGTATGCAGCATCCTGGTAGAAAGAGGAGCTCTGGCATGGGAGCTATTAGAGTGGGTGGCAGCAGATGGTGAAAACAGAGGGGGGATAAGAAAATAAATACAAAGAGGCTATCTTGAGGGGAGAAGTCACCACATCAACACTCTGTTGCTTACACAGTTTCTCTTCCCAAAGCCTAAACAAACATTGCTCGGTTCCCGGCGCACAAGGAAATGACTCTGCTGAATGCGGGCGACAGGCGCCCAGGCACACACAGCACCGCACAGCCCCGAGAGGTGCTGCAGCCCTGCACCCCACTCAGCCCTTTGAATCCCAACCCAGTGTTTTCAGAGGGATCTGTCTCATACAGAGCAGGGAAACGAAGGCCAAGAAGGGAGCCCTGTGTGTCCTGCTTCCTTGTTACCCACAATTTAGGCCAGTCCATCTTTCCATTAGCCTGTGTGTGGGCACAGTACCACCATGTCTGCCCTTTCCACGGACACCAAAGCAGAACTGCATGGTGCTAATGCATGTTCTTGCCTGACATATTCAGAAAAGCAAGTGGAAGTTATTCCCAAGGGAAATGGGGAGAGTCAGTGCTAGGTCTACATGGACTGTCCAGTGCTGTCCGACAGGAAAACCAATGGACCTTGTAAGTCACTGAACCAGCCGGCAGCACAGCTGCTAATTTGAAGCAAAGCAATCCCCTACACAGATCTCTCTTAACCTTGGACAACAGGACCCCATCTCTTGCTGACTATCACTCCAGGCTATTTGATTAACCCCTAAGTCCAGAGTCTGCACTAGGCCATTTCTGCTTCTCTGGCCACCAGTGGCAGTAGGAAAGGTCTTTCCCTCTAATGTTCTTCCTGATAGCAGCCCTGACAGACCTCCAAGGAATAAAAGCCCAGACTTGAGCAAAACAGGTCCAGCCAAAAGTGGGGAGAGCCTGGCTCACCAGGCTACCCCATACACACACACATGCTGAGGAAAATTCGTTGCCAGCCAAAAGCCCCCAAAACCTGTAGCCCTTGTCAAAACCTCCCATCTAGGGCTGTGAGTGTGCTCCATGAGGGGAAATCAGAGGTGAAAACGGCCTTTAAATATGCAATGTCTGGTTCAGGCAAAGGCAATTTATTATGTTAAGCATGTTATTAAAAGATCTAAAGCAACAGAGCAGAGATGTTCCAAGAAAGGTTTTAACTTCCCCAGCAAGGGGCTCCTGGGAGTCCTCTTGTTAATACTTTGCACAAGGTTGTCTGCAACCGAGCCTACGGTGAACATAAATGCCCCCTCAGTCCCCTTTCAGAACTCGTTCCAGTTAAATCAATAAGGCCATCGGGGAGACTTGAGGAAGCAAAGCTATTAGTGGGACCGCAGTTAATTCTGGGGGAAAGAAACAAGCAACAGAAGCAATAAAACTGATGGATGGCTTATGCAGACAAAGCAACCCTTTCCTGTCCAGGTCCTGCAGCCCCTCAGAGATGAAGATGCTCACTGGTGAAATCCTTCTTCCCCAGATTTTTCATGGTCTCTGCTTGGGATAAAAGTACTTCTGGACAGCTGCAGGGCAGAGGGCCATGGTATAGACGTGCTCATGGAAGACACAATGAGGCTGCTCTGAGGAATGGAGGATGCAATTCTAGGCTAGCAATATATCACTGGAGCCCCTATCAACATGCAAGAGCTCAGAAAACTTGTTCCTAACCTCCCTTGGCCGCAGGACCTTCAGCGAATGGGGGAGAACATAGTGACTCCAGGTTTGGGTGGGAATTGTGGACCAGCAGCACACCTTTTTAGCCGAGTCGGAGAGTTCAGAGCAGTGCAGGGACATCACCTCAGCGGCCCCTGTGGCACACAGTCATCAGCACCTGAGAGGGGTCATCATCTCTGCCACAGCAATGCCTTTTGACAACAATGCACCAAGAAACCACATGGGCCCACGTGTCCCTTATGTCAACAAGAAAGCTCTTGTCTTCACCACACATCTCCCCATTGCTTCTGCCTCCTTACATCGTAGTAAATGTACACCGTAAGCGCTGGGAGAGAAGGTGACTACCATGGTTTTGCTTTTTAAATCACCTTAAACAACTGTAGCTGCTTGGAGGGAATCTCAGCAGCAGTAGCTATAAAGGCAGTGGTGTTAAAAGCAGCTCAGGTGACAGCAGAGCCCATCTGACTGCCCAGTGCCCAGACCAGCACAGAGAAGAGCGTGCCAAGTGACAGCTACGTAGGAAATAACTGAGAATATGCTAAGATAGAGGTTCTGTAGCAAAGCCCACTGACTAAAAAGCAACACCAACACAAGCTGAAGGTCCTGTAAACTGTTAGTGTCATCATTGCTGAAATGGTAATGCCTACAAAAGTAGCATAATAAGTTTAATCGTATTTGCTCCATCTACAGGCCTATCAACGTAATGTCATAGAAGACTACAGCAGTCAGAGACTTGCACCTCTCATCTCACAAAATATTAAACAAGAAGATAGCACGGAATCAAAATGGGGAAACAAGCAACAGACTGACTCTGGCACTGAAACAGCCTCTTCTCCCGACAGGACCAGGCTTATTAAAAAGTCATCTGTGCAGCCTCTCATTTCTAAAGCTACACAACTGTGGAAAACATCATCTCTCCACCCAACTGACCTCCAAGTCCGGGTCTCAGGCGGTTGTCATATCCATCCAACAGCCTGTCCAGGATGCGGGTAAAAATGGTGATGTTATCTTTGCTGTCATCGACGACATCTGAAACATGCTTCTGAGAAAGTCTGGCATGAGGGGGAAAAAAGAGGGGAAAAAAAAAATCATCAGAAGAGAAACCTACACTTTACTTGCTCTGAACAGTTACTGAAAATGGAGGGATGTTGGTTCATGTCCCAGCCTGTGTTGCAGTGGGCCCTGAACCGCAGGATGGGGCTGGCCTGCTTATAAGGTGATATGCTTGCAGGACTCCGCAAAGGGCATCCCAAATCAACTCCCCTCTGGTCTCTGCCACCACAGCCCTCATCACGGAAGCTGAGGCATCACCACTGCCCCCTCCCCACCTTTCCATGCTCAGGGCAGGCAGCACTGTGGGTAGTGGTTTAGGAGCCCTGTTTTTACAGGGAGCCTTCCCATGCCCCAGCACCCTTGCCTGCCCCTAAGAAAGGGCATTTTGTGAACAGAGGCTGTGGAATCCTCAGTTACTCAAGTGCCAGTATCTCCTTATAGGCAGCATGGATGAAGTGATGCCAGTTATTTACCATATCGAACCATTTCCAAGTTCTCTGCTCCTCGGGAGAGGGAAGGGAGGGAGAAAAGTAGGAATTCAGTACAGCAGACTTGAGGCCTGAGTCCATCATTAAAACTCTTCATGAACCATTTCTGTGGTTTGTTGAACTTTCCCTGTTTATAAAACCAAATGAGTTTTTACGTTCCTATCTCTGCTCAATGCAACAAGCCTGGAAGCCCCCAAATAAGACGATTTCCTCAGGGCACATGCTGCCCCAGGTGGAATAAAATAAGTAGTAAATTTCTCATACAAAGCTCATCTCACCAAACAAAATCTTCAATGCAGTTTTGCAAGCCCAAGAGGCTCAAATAATACATTTGCATTTTATGTCTCCCTTTCAATCAACAGGAAAGGAGCCTGCAAATCCTTCTGAAACTGGCTTTCTCTAAAAGAGATTTCAGACAACACAGAGTACTGGTGCTGCGGCTCCAAGCACAGCTTTCCCCAGCAGAAATAACTCTTAGGACCAAAACAAGTGGAAAGGCAGAAGATGAAGTAACAGAAAACCAAAAGACAAATCTATAGAGATGCAGAGATGGCAAGGAATATGGAAGGCGAAATAAAAGGGACATCAATGAGGGCAAAAAAAAGACTAAAGGCACAGACAGGCAGCGGGATGGCTGAGGAAGCCCAGCCAGGCAGGGGGGTAAAAGGCTGCTGGAGCAGAGGAATCCTCAGCAGTGGCACCAGGAGCCCCTTGGGAGCGGGACAGTCCTGACTGGCAAATCATCCCCGTGCCATTAACTGGAGAGATAAGTCACAGGGGAGCACTGCCCAGATGCAGACCACGAATGCAGCAAACTAGAGAGACACTGGTGATGCAAGATGTGGGTGGAGTTACCATGGAGGGCACCTATGACCCTCTGAAGCAGGGTCCCACTCCCCACAGCTAGGGGAAGGGAAGCCCCTAAATTATTGCTTTCCAATACCCCTGCCCCTTTCCTCCTCCTCTCCAGCCTCATTTTGTCTTGCTCCCATTGATGTGTGCAGCCACTGGTTTAAGCATGAACCAGGAAATAACTGGGGAAAAAAAAACAAACAGAAAGAGGAATATAATTTAAGGAGTTCAAAGCTTCATCTTGCTGCATCCCATCTGGTTAGACTAGTTACCCCTGACACTACTGGTCCATTTGGTCAAAATGTGCTCCCAACAGAAAACCCAGCTTCTGTAAGATAAAAGAAGAGCAAAAAGTATTTTCTAGCAAAAAATGAAAAATTGAGAGAAGGGTATAGGTATTTTTAGAGTCAGGCTGAATCAATACTATTCAGCATGCTGCAGCTAATTGAAATATTCCATTTTGGGCAATTTTGACATTAATTTGCATCGGCATCAATGACCAAACACTCTGGGAAATTGTATTTCAAGTGCTTGCAGTTAGCTTCTCCATGGATCAGATCCCACTTCTCAAAAGGCCACTTGGCCTCTGATTTTTAGCAAACCAATACCTGCTGTCATGGGAGAAGTGGTCAAGCCAGGAAGCTCAGCCTACAGGAGCCCAATAAGAGTAATAAAGTGCAGTTCCCATAGGGTACGGGGAGCGAGGCGTGGTCAGGAAAACACCCGTCCCAGCCCTAATGCGACCTGTCAGATCCGAAACATCGGAACATCGCTGATATTACAAACCGCATCACAGCCTTTGAGACTTCCCATTCAAATCAAAACACTGGTTTTGGCTTTTCGTCTAGACTTGAAGTATTTGAAATAGCTGAACTGCCTGCAGTTGAGTAGAATTTTGAGGAATTTCAAAAATGTCTACTGTAATTAGTGAAGTTCCAATTGTACCAGCTTTCAATAGATGTCATGGTTAAAAGCAATCTGTACCAGTGGCTGCTGATGGGTATATAACCATCTATAACTTATGAATAGCTAGCATGCTCATGAAAGCTCATTCATTAATGTTTTATAAGCTATCTTTAAAAATTACCCGTAATATGAAGAGCGAGAGGACAGACTTTTGTGAAGGAACTCCTAGCGGAGGCTCAGCGGTGATGGGAAAAGTGAGTTTACAAATTTCAAAGCTGTTTTACTTAGCCTGACATTTGAGGTTTCAACTTCAATGTGAGCAGCGTGGGATTCACTCAGGAGGCGCAGGGGAAAGAGCGATGCAGCCAGGGCAAGCGAAAGGTGGAGACAGGGGAGAGCCAGCAGCACCTCTGCCTGGCACCTGATTTGGGTGATTCCCCAGTCCAGCTGAGGTCTGGGCTGGCTCATCTAACCTTAACATAAAGCTAAAGCTGCCCTTTAGCAAAGCGTAAAAACAAGTCGTGTTTATCTGTCTCAAAGCCCCAGTGAAGAACCCTAAGGAAAGGCAGAGGTATGGGGATCACCATTTTAAAATAATTAAAAGCCTTTAGGCAGGGAAGACAGAGGTTTACAGCAAATTTAATTAGGATAGGCTTGAGGAAAAGTCATTACCTTGCCACCCGTCCCTGTGCACATGCTCTCTGGAGAGCTAGCTGCCACATTGGCATGCTAATCTCTGAACAAGGGTCCCCTCGTAAGCAATTGAAGAAACAAATCCTCCTGTGGACCGGAGTGATACCCGCACGGCAGGCGGCAAGGGAGCAGTGGCTGCTGCATCAGTGGATGTGTGACAGGGAGCAAAAGGGCGGCAGTGGGGAAGGCAGAGGCAGGGCTGCAGGCAGAGGGGCTGCTGACACCCCCCCGCATGGGGATGGGGACCCAGAGGCCAGTGCCCGGGGCTGCCTGTACCTATGCAGGCGGGCAGGGGCAGGCAGCCATGCATCGAAGGGTCGGCATCTACGTGTCAGAGCATAGTCAGGATGCGTTTGCTTGTGCAAAGTCAGATCCAGGGAGGTGAAGTGGTGTGGGCAGGACAGGGTAGGAGTGTGCAGCTAGGCAAACAACCACACGCAGAGGAGTACGTGGGTGAAGCAGGAGTGGCAGCACTGACATTTTTTCACGCATGAAATTCCTTGATCGCTGCTGGACTTGTAACTCAGCAGGCAGCATTTCAGTGGTCATACCTGGCACTCTAAAGGCTTTTCTGAATTTTTTATAGAAGTCATGTATTATTTGCATTTCTCTTCTTCTGTGCAGAGCTCCTCCCTCCCTGCAGCTGGTAGGCTGTGCTGGGGGGGGTCTCTGCCTCCCTTCCTCAAAGAGCTCTCCAAGCTCACCAAGACTCACCAGTGGTTCTGGTGGGATGCAGAGCTGGGCTGCAGAGCCTGTCATGGACTAACAGGCTTTCATCTTCATCTGACAGCTCCCAGAGGCTGGGAGGGCAAGGCTGGTGGCAGTGTTCTCAGTGTTGGGACAGCCAGAGGGACACCAACCCAGGCAGCATGCCTAGCCAGGGCTGGCCAGAGACCTCCTGTGCTACAGATCAGGCATGCTGCTCATGGGTTGTTATACCATAAACAACCAAATAGCTGAAGCAGTTTCATTTTCTTTTCTTTAATGGAGTATTAAAATAATTAAAGGGGAGGGGGGAAGTCTCTCTTCCCAGTTAAAACTCTTCTAAGTCAAGTCCTTGCCAAGAGTGAATTGTGCAGAGGCCAAATCTGAAAATTGGTTTTGTTGCAAAAAAAACGCTGACATCTGTCCTGAGTGAGAGCAGCTCAAATAATGCTAATGTAATCAGTCAGCTCAGCCACAAGGGCCTGAAACAGTCCCTGGGTGAAATGCGTGGGGATGGGGACAAGGGGAGGGTCAAACACAGCAAAGACACTTTTTAGTGCTTTCCCCGGACTACTTCACACAGGTACCGGCCCCAGGATACTTAAGCAAAGCGAGAGGACTGCAGCCTTGGCCAATAGCCTCAGTGCTCGCCACCTTACCCAGCATCAGCAGGGAGAGCCAAAGTCAGGACTACGACTCCAAGGCTAGCGAGAGCGAGCGACCTGGTTCCCAGGAGCCTCAGCGCCATGGCCTCAGCACGCGGCGACTGGTAAGCAAGCCTCCAAAACCTACCAGGGTGGGCACAGAGGGGAAGGAGAGAAGAGAAAAGAGATTTTATTTACTAGGAGGAAAACAATCCGCTTAGTTCAGTTTTTCCCAGCAGTTCATCTATGTTAGCCAGCAGTCAGTGTTTTGGGGGTCCTGTATTTGAAGTCCCAGAGACCCCTCCAGGGACCAAAGGCAGCAGCATCCCCTGCAGCACTGCTGGCCCTGGGGAAGTTGCAGCATGGGGTCAGAGCCAAGCATGTACAAACATGTACAAACCCTCACTCCATCTTCACAGCACATCCAGCAGCTCCCCAGGTGCTTCAGCACCTTTCAGCTCCATGTCCAAAATGACCACAGTGGTTCTTCTTCCACCCATCATTTCCTCCTCACCCCGTAATCTCAGTTACCACCCTCCCCTTGCAGCAAGTTCCAGCTCCCCTCACTACCTGTGCTGCCTTGGGGACACCCACACAGCAGAACCACTTGCAAAGTCTCAAGAACCATTTTTTCCAAACATCTTTTTCTGGACAGTTAGGCCCTCATTTAATTCTGGTAACGACACTGCCAGATATTATGTTCGCGCACTGAGGCACAAGGTAGTGGGAGTGTTCGACTAGTGCACTTAGTGTGCTCAGATTTTTCATTAATACTCAGTTTTACTTTTGTTGTGATGTTATTGCACATTTAACTGCCTTCCCCTTTTATGTATCTCATTATGTTGACACACCTTGGAACAGCACTGCCAAGCAACAGCCTGTATAAATACAGCTTCTTGTGATGTCTTCCCAACACGACACCTCATGCCTGGCACACATGCGATTCAGCCTGGCAGAGGCTCAGCACCTCGGCAGCCAGGCACAACCGGCCAGAGTGAGCCCCTCAAGCCAGAGATGAAGGCTCACTTCAATCACAAACTGCAGAAACCATTGCAAGATGTTGATAGCCAAATCTGACCTCTGGATTTCCCCACTCAATAGACACCAACATTGCAGAGCCTCAGACAGCTCCTTCCAGCAAGAAAGGAGATGCTGGGTTGAAAGATAAATCCCACCACCTGAATGACATTTCTCAGCTAGCACAGGGTGCCCCAGGATGAAGGGGGCAGGTGAGCTATGCAAGTGCTACCAAGGAGCTGCGGTTTCTGCACACAGACATGGGAGACAGGAACCCCCAGCAGAAATCCCGTGCAGAGAGAGCAGGGAGCTCAGCCGAGCAGGATGGAAGCACCTGGAGATCACATACATCATGTACGTGCAGCAATATGTGTCTTGCTACTCTTGCCACAGTCGACTGGAAGAGGAGAAGGGGCACAAGGCCAGGATTTTTCATTGAGCTGCCCCTGGTCGCTCCACAACAGTTTTTCCGTACAGTCTTCCTGGATGATGTGCTTGATCCTTGCTTTATAGCTCACCACAACTCTAGGAGGACATGAGCTACCACGTAGACAGAAGGTAAAAGCCAGACAATACAAGTCCTTACCTACCCACCTCAGCTTTTGTCCTGGCACTCACTAATGGCCGGCACAGGAAAAATAAAATAGCCTTGGCCTCTCGCATTGTCTTGCATAGAGCGTACTTCAGATGTGTTACTTCTGTCTTCCTCCCCATCACTCACTTCAAATCTTTGCAAATATCAGTGCATGGATTAATTTTGTGCATATGAGCATTTGCTGATGTGCTCAGGCTTATTTAATCAGGATGATACATGAAAGAAGCACATGCTTACTGGAGGCTGCAGAAGCCTTCTGGCATGGGC